>OCVV012841540.1_pt1 | contig 21002 bp, 22 predicted proteins | sample 1539721 | NCBI WGS metagenome assembly OCVV01 (sample SAMN02144230, study PRJEB22623) | gut metagenome | biome: sheep rumen | host: Ovis aries | place: New Zealand
CATCACACCATCCCCTTAAACATGTTGTAAGTTTCCTGATTGATCCGGCCAGTCTGAAGCATCATATCTAATGCCTGAGCAGGAGTCTGGATGTTGGGGTTACCAAGCATATTCCTTGCTGTGGCTGCCGGATCAAGATTCGGATTCTGTCTCTGAGCGTTCTGCTGAAACATTTTAATAGCTTCGAAAGGATTCATCCAATTCGCCCTCCTTACTTAGAAAACTCCTGCCACGCAGAAAGAAGCTTGTCGATCTTGCTATTAAGCTGGTTGATTTCTTCTTTGGTTGCATACTGCCCGTCAGAAGTCTGAGGCGGAGGTGTTGTCTCCTTGATTTCCCAGATTCTATCCGGACGGATAAAACCGCTCTGGTCTCTTGACCTCATTTTGAGTGTCGTCATCCCCTGGTCCAGAAAGAACATGCTGCTATTCGGAGCAATATTGTATGAATCCGCAAGCGAAATATCACTCAGTAAAGTAACCATCAGCGGTGTCCCTGCAGTCTGCTGTTGAGGTTGTGTTGGCTGCTGAAACTGGTTACCGTATGGATTATAGTTGTTCATTTAAACCTCCTTATGCGACTACTACGTCAAAAGTTGTCGTTTTTCCGTGGAAATCTACAGTTATAGTTGACGTGCCAACGGTAAGATTACCGCTCAATGTATAATCAGTCAAAACGTACGGCATAGAACCGCCAAGTCCACCACGCACAATCAAATCGTCCCTTAGTTCATCAAGACTCGTGTTTGTATGTATTTCCTTAGATTGTGTATATCTGGCTTGTATCTGCCGTATTATGGTTGTTGTACTCCCTGTGATTCGTACTGCACCAGTTACTTCTGGTATGCTTATTACGTGCTTACAATATGTCTCAACAGTTTTGCATTCAGATATATTTTTTCCGCCCATATAAATAGCCGAAGATATTGCTTTCAATGGATCACATGTTAATATGGCGGCATATGGTTTTCCGTATTCTATAGAAGTCGATTCGTTTGAATTTGTAATATCGACTGTCTCATTAAATATAGAAAGCGTGTCTCCAGGTCCGTATACTAAAGACTTTAAGAGCTCTTTTTCTGTTTCAGTAAGGCTTGTGTCCCCAATAAATAATGTTGGTCCTATTCCAGAAAGCTTGCCCTCAATAGTCGGAAGTGTGTATAAAGCTCCATCTATCATTACAATCCTCCGACCCTATCTGTATATCTTCCAACTTCTTCTGTTAAATTTAATGTTCCCTTATCTATGAAGGTGTCTATATCTCCATTTACTCTCAATAATTGAATATCGAATCTATAAGAACCGTATTCCAAATCTCTAGTATGAGACGGCAAAATATGTAACTCAACGGATTCTACAAGTTCCGTCTCTTCTCCGTCAGGAACGTATGGCTCCATGTCTATAACGATTAATGGTGTTGTGTCTCCGTAATTCTTCTTAACAGTGAATCTTATGACATCACCACGTAATGCTTCGTATGACACGCCTCCTTCGTATTCCATCTGAATTTCTATATGAGCAGAATCGCCTCTGGTCATGGTTATTGTTTTACCAGTTACTCTTACCATACAGCGACCTCCTTATTTTATATCTTTTAACTCAGCAGAATATTTCCATGTTTCCCATTTGGTCTCGGTTGTACTGCTAGATTTCGGTTGTGCATTATTTTTTACACGTATAGCAATCCTAGGGGTCTTACTAAAGCCAAAAGCTAGTTGCGTGTTGTATTTTGCTGACACACTAGTGTTCATGGTGATAACAACCCAACCATTGCCTCCAAGCTTAGTCGGTTTTGACCCTCCGGATTTGCTAGTGATTACGCATATGCCATGTGGCGGTCTGTCTATGTTTATCGGATTATCATTATCTCCGACTAACGAACCGGTAATTTTCTGGCTATTAGCATTTATTAACGAGTTTATCGCTGCTATCTTACTGTTAATACCATTTGAACCGCTTATAGCCGTATTAATATCTGTTATTTTTTTATTGATTCCAGTGGTTGGATTGTTTATTAAATCCGAAATACCACCCGGATTATTTACTTGTCCGTCAAGAGTGTTAAGGTGTTGCGTTATTAAACCAAGGGTTTCCTGACCGTCTTCGCCTATGTCTTGAGAAATAGAAGATATAAAACTATTAACACGATTCTCTAATTCGGTTTCGTAATTTGAAAAATATGAACTCAAGGATTGAGTCGATGCCGCTGGACAAACAACGTGACCTACTCCCCCTTTATCGGTATGACCAACAACGTACTGTATTTTCGTTGACGGTATAAACGTTACTCCAGAATTGACAGTTACAAATGCTAATGCGTACTCGTAAAGTCCATTTGTTCCATTGCTTAGCGTCGGTTTTGTGGGACTAGCAGCAGGAGTCCCTTTAACGGCGTATATACGACTACTTCGCACCGCATCGCTTTTATTGACGCCTATAACGATTGTATCAATTCTAGTTAAATTTCCGGTAGGAGCCGTATCTATTTCAATCGGTAATGTCTGATCATTAAAAATCCAAGTGTGTTGAAACCAACCTCGTCCCGTTCCGACATTAACGTGCATACCTTCTCCAGACGTAACATTAAAAGCCTGGCCTACGTTATTGTATACTCCATCGCTTATTAGACCATCAAATATAGCTCCGAATTGATCAGCGCTATAAAGTCTATCATGATTATATGAATTATAAAATCCTGATGTTACAGCCATTCTTAATCTCCTTCTGTTATTTCTTCATCATCTGGAACCGTAAACGACGGATTTATAGAAAAACCTTCTTCATCGAATGAATATGTTATCTCAGAAATTCTTACAGGAGTTTCGTGGCCGTATCTGTCTGCGACCTCTACAATGTCTCCTAAAAAATAATCTTCTTTATATATGAATGACGTTCTATAGTCAACCTCACCCTCAAACGTTTCGGCGATACTATTGTCATCTTCTGCTAGTTTTTCTTTACCTCTTGTTGCTAATAATTTCATATAGGCGTCTTTACTCATAGTGTGCGTATCGTCTGTTTGAGAAGATATGTCTCTGGCATCCGTATACATTTCTCTACGATATAACCCGGTGTATTTGTTTCCACCACGCAGAACGGATTTTCGTTTTCTAGCGGATCCTTCTCCCTCGCCAGCAACAAGATTAACGGTTTTAAACGTCTTTATTGACTGGTAGTATTTAGTGCTATCAATGTTTTCAAAGTAAGGAGAAAATATAACAGGCGGTTTGTTAGGATTTTTTGTAGCGTCGTATGTTCTATCGGTTCCATTATACAATGACATTATAAATTTATTTTCTCCGTTTACAACTGACCAAACGACTTTAAATCCTATCTTCTTCAATTTGCAAATATGTGTTATGACATCGTAAACGTTATCTCCTGTATACTGAGCTCCTCCTTCCAGCTTTAGTGATAAAATATACGAATCACTAGATGAATGTATTTCAAAATTTGGAATTTTTCGATAATCTGGAGCTTGGGAACCCATAGCGTTGTTGACGATCGATAAGCATACACTATTTACGTGTGCATTTACCGGGTATACTGTTTGGTTCCAAATAACACGACGATCTAATATAGATTCTAGTGACCGACCGGTTACAATCAATTTATCGCCATCTTCAAAGCTCGTATCTATGCTAATGTCTTCAATTATCATTAGATGATCAGACATGTTCATGTACACGTAATAATCGACTTTGAAATAATCTATCAAATCTGACGAATCTTGGCTTAATACAATAGTCAACTCGAAATCGCCGGCTTCGTTGTATCTGTCGGTCCAATTAAACGACTCGTATGTGTCTATTATGGCTTGTGTATCAAAGTTTTTATTAAGAACTAAAATATCCACTTTAAATACCCTCGTATAGTGTCTGTATCGAAAATGCTAACTCACCGCTACTAGTGACAGTTGTAAATACGAATTCGTTTTCTCCTTTTGAGACTTTAAGCCACGTTGATTTTTTATCGATCGCGGACAGAATATTTACGTATTTGCCATTCCTCAATAATCTAGCAGATTTCTTTCCCTGGTGAGTGGTTATGATGATCTCATCACCAGCTTGAATAGGAGCGTTGGTTATGCGATTTACGACAGAAGAGTTTATAGTTAGTCGGTCATAGCCCTTGTAAATGTTAACGTCTCCAGTTGTTCCGAACGCTCTGAATCTAAGAGTAACGCCTACTTCTATATCGCCATCGTAATTAACTATACCAGAACTGTTTTTAATAATGTTTGAGAACTCTATTTCATAACTATCTTCACTTGTTATACCTTTTATCCATGTGTCCCCAGTAACGTCATTAATACATTCGAACTCAAACACTCTATCTATTTTAGAAAGCGTTTGTTCTGCTCCGCTACCAGTTGTGTCGTAAAACCATGGGTCTGGGCATAGAATTGAAACCTGACAGCCTTGTCTTTTGGAGAATATCCCTATTTCATTAGATTCAACATAACCAGAAATGCTTAATTGTCTAGTATCTGTAACGAAATCTAGTGTTACATTTCTTTTTATTGGAAAATATTTGTAAGATTCGTGTCTATAATATTCGACTTTGGTCTCCGGAAACATTAGACTTAAAACTATGTTCCTGCTACTAACCCTAGATGAATTAAAAACACTTCCGTCATAGGCAGCGATATCTGACAGTGAAATATCGGCTTTTGGCGGGTCGAGACCAGTGATCCCGACCACGTAAAAACCGGATTCTTCGGGGTTTGCGAGTTCTAATGTAATGCTTTTACCAAGATGATTAGTAACGGTTACTGATTTAAGCATTATGCCCTAGCCCCTTTCTGTAAAGCTATAAGATTCTTAGTATTTCTATAAATATCTCGAGAGCGCAAAGCCCTCGGAGACGTTATGTTTTGTACATAAGTAGTGCTATTGTTAACAACCGGCACTGAAGACCCTTCATTTTGATTCGAATTTCTATCTTCTGGAGTTGATAGTCCAAGATTAGCCGTTGTGTGGTTAAACAAGCTAGAAATAGACCTAGCTTGGTCCTTAAGCGTGTCTAAGTTAAGAACCGGTGTTATAACTGGATCGAATTCAAGCATCTCGTCAACAGCTTCCTGTGATCTACCAACTAAATCCTCAACAACGGTTAGTGCGTTAGATGCCATTTCTCCACTAGCAGTACCGGCAGCCTTAACATACTGACCAATACCAATGATGAAGCCTTGACCAAACCACTGACCATATTTCGTAGTCTCTTTAGAAGGAGAACCAGATTTGATAGTGCTCGTAACAGTGTTTAGGGCGCTTCTTGCAAGTTCGGCAGCCTTACTTACAACTCCGCCTATTTTGTTACCAAGACCATTAATGAAACCCTGACCGGCATCTTCGCCAGCCCCTGTAAAACTAATTCCTTTAATAGCAGATAGAGCAGAATTAGCAAGACTTGTTGCTTTTTCTTTAACTGCGGCTAGCTTTTCACCCATACCGGACACAAAGCCGCCAATAACGGATCTACCAGCACTAGCTAATCTAGATTTGAAAGTGTTTATCTTCGTTACGATTCCTTCACCAATCTCACCCATCTTACTCTTAGCAGCGCTTATCTTGTTAGATATACCACTTCCTAAATTTTCGATTAAGCTTTGACCAGAAGATATTAGCTGTCCAGCAAACCCTGTGACGCCTTCAATTATAGCAGTTCCTATGCCAGATATAGCGCTTAAAGCAGACCCAACGGCATTTGTTATACCCTGACCAAGACCTGCTATAAGGTTCATACCGAGATCAGCCATTACAGTTGATGGTGAGTGAATACCAAACAAATTCTTGAAGAAGTTGATAAAAGCATCGCAAAACGATTGTAAAACCGGTTCTAGTTCTGCCCATCCATTTACAAATATGTTAGTTATGCCTTGTAATAGATTTGTACCGAGATCCGCTACACCCTGTATAGCACTAACAAGACCAGCCACCAATCCAGCAATGCCAGCACCAACTGCTGACAAACCTAAACCTAGAACTATCAAAGCCGCTCCGCAAGCGGCACCAGCAACAGATAAACCCAGAAGAACAGCAGCGAAACCAGCCAACGGAACTAATGCCGGAGCTATAATTGCGGCACCAGCAGCAAGTACAATGAATGCCCCAGCCAAAGCTGTAAATATAGGAACACAATTATCGCCAACCATCTTAAACATAAGAAGCGCAGGACCAAGCATCAAAAGAGCTGCTGAAGCAATCAACAATGCTGCCGCTCCAGGAAGTGCTCCAGTCATAAGATTTAAACCTAAAGCCAAACCTACAAGGGAAGCACCTAATGCTACAACGCCTTGTACTAACTGTCCTGTATCCATAGAACCCATAGCGGCAACAGCTGATGCTACCATTTTTATTCCAGCTCCAACCATCAAAAGACCTAACCCTAGAGCTAACGTGTTCTTTGGCATAAAATTGAGAGCTATAGCTAAAGACGCCAAGGCCGCGCCTAAACCTATAAGACCCTGAACCATTTGCGTCTGGTCCATTTGACCCATGGTCTGTATAGCACCAGAAAGAATGGTCATAGCAGCGGCAACGGCAATTAAACCTATACCAATGCTTATAAGATTTGTAGACCCGCTTACCATAGTTGTAAATATACCGAGTCCAAGCAACGCTCCACCCAAACCTATAAGACCTTGAATCATAACGCCGAATTCCATAGTCCCGAACGTATTAACTGCTTTCGCAAGCATACCAATAGCAACGGCTATAGCTATAAGACCTATTCCAGTCCGTATACCAATACCAGAAAAGTCTGTAAATGTTAGAAAGGCACCGAACAATGTTAGTGTTCCGAATAGGCCCAGAATACCTTGAGAAATCTGATCAAACGAAAGTGCAGAAAGACTTATAACAGCTTCACTAATTTTATTAATAGCAACAGCGATGAGCACCAAACCAATGCCCATTTTGATTCCAATTTGCGAAAAGTCTGTGGCTGTAAGAAAACCGCCAAGCATAACCAATGCGCCAAACACACCAGCTAAGCCAACAGCCAATTCGCCCCAGCTTAACCCAGCTAGATTCTTGATACCTATTGACAATATAGCAACAGCAGCGGCTACAAGAATCATGTTCGTTGCCAATTTCTTCATGTCGTCAGCCTTAGAGCCGCCAATGTACTTATTGATTATATATAAAGACCCGACTAATTCGCCAAGACCAGCAACAGTAGCTGTTAAAGCAGCGCCAAGAGAATCGGCATCAATACCCGATAATACCCAAATAGAAGCCGTTAACAATCCTATAGCAATAGCTATTTGTTTTAAAGAATCGGCTTTGAGTTTCGTTTGCATGTTGTATAGTGTGTCTTGGATCGGTTTGAAAGTGTCACCAAACATGTCTCCGAGCTTTCCGCCGAAGATTTTTTCGAATATGCCGCCGTCTCCATCGCCTTTGAACACACCGATTATGTCATTAAGAGAACCAACGAATTTCTTCAACCCACCGGTAACACCTAATAATAAACCTCCGTTTATGAGATTTACCATATTGGTGAACTCAACACTACCAAACGCGCTTGAAATAGCTGACAAAATTCCACCAAGAAGAGTTCCAGCGCCTTCTATGATTTTACTAAGAAGAGGCGCCCCTGATACAAATATATCACCAAGACTCTTGACGAAACTTTTTAATACATTTAAAACGCTTCCTAACGGTCCAACCGCCTCTGTAATGTTTTGCCAAATCGCACTAAAATCGATTTTCTTTCCACTAGCTAAACCACTTATGAAAGAAACGATGTTATCAAAAGCAGAACGTATAGAATCAACTATTGTAGTAAACGCTTCTCCGAATGATAAACCAGTGATTGATTTAAAAACGGATTCTATTGCATTTTTTACACTTACAAATATGTTTATTATCGGCTGTAACTTTGCTTTTGCAGTGTCGTACCAACCTTGAAGTGTCGTTCTTATGGTGTCGTTCTTTTTCCAATTAGAAGCTAATCTAGTAACAGACAATGAAAGATGATAGAAATAATCTAATACAGACTGTCCCGTTTTCGGAAGTGCATCTGAAAGACCTTTAAACGGTTGTAAAAACTTAGAAATAAGAGGTTGAGCCACACTATATACAGCTTTTATAGTCTGGATTCCAATATCAATTACAGAAAATAAACCTCTAAAAACGTAATGAAGTTTTCTAGCAGTAACCTCAGATATAGACAGTGTTGGTTTTAATTGGCTAATAGCTCTACCAAAATCTTTTACTCTTTTAATGATTCCATCTGTTGGAAAAATATGATTAAAGGCATCGAGTCCGGTTCCGACTATTGTTTTTGCTACGTTAAAACCGCTAATAATAAAGTTGAGTCCATTCCGTATCGTTTTAAATATAGATGCTGCTATCGACTGTAATGGAAGAGCTTTGTCCTCCGTAAATTCAAGCGTCTTCGTAAAATCAAGAAATTTCTTAGATATCTCAGCCAATCGTTCGCCAGTCACAGGCGGAAATATGTTTCTAAATACTTCTTGTACAGGACCGACAATATCCGTTGCGTATTGCCATAGATTCTTTATGGAATCGATTATAGCGTCTCGTCCACCATTTTCTTTCCATACACTTAGCATTTCATTTCTGGCACGAGCGCTATTGTCGATGATACCACTTATAACATTGTTTACACCTGTCCAAAGAGCCCTAGCTTCATCAAGATCGCCAAATATGATTTCCCATGTTTCAGCCCATCCTGACTGAGCTGCTTCTCCCAACGTATCTTTAAGCTGAGAAAATGTTTTTACAACTGTCGCATTCTCTTCAGCAAGCTTAGCCGTTTCCTTAATTTGCTTAATCTGCTCGTCAGTAAAACCCTGTGTCTTTAACGTGGCTTCATCGACTTCGCCTGCGAACTGTTTGAGTGTCTCTGTAAGAACATTTGTTGTAAGCCAGTTATCTTTAAGCGATTCTCTAAAACTTCCATTTTTCTTTATTGAAGCTTCTACATCTACATTGGTATCTTTTAAAACTTTTGCAGTTCTTATAAGGGCGTCCTGAAAAGTTTTACCGCCCATACCAGCCGTGTGTTCAAGAGACATCCAGTCCTGAAGTCTTACTTTTCCAGTTGACAAAGCCTGAGACAACTGAAACATAGCTCTGCTAGCGTCCTGAGCAGGAGCGCCAACAAAAGCCGCTAAGTTCGCTATACCCTTAATAGATGATGCTGACGTTTCCAAATCAACACCGGCTGTTGTAAACTGACCGATAGCGGATGTCATCTGCTGGAAGTTGTAAATGGTTTTATCAGCATAACGATTTAGGTCGTTTAGCGTTTTATTTACGTCGTCTAAAGTAGTTCCGTGTTGTTTAGTATTCGCAAGGATTGTCTGAATAGCATTTAGTTTAGTTTCGTATTCTGACAAACCAGTAGTAACAGGTTTTATTGCTAGAGCGTTGACTATGCTTTTACCGGTATTAATGGCTTGATTGGCTATGTTAACTAAAGCCGTAACACCCATAACACCCAATGCGGACATTCTGGCAGACACTATTTCAGCGCCATTTTGAAGTCCTGTGAAAGAAATTCCATTTGCCGCGGTCTTTACAGAGTCAAGTCCTTTTGTTATCCCGCCAAAGTTAAAAGCGGTCTTTAGTTTGTCTATTGTTGAAAGGGTCTGTTTAGCACCAGTTTCGAAATCCTGGTTGTTAAACCGCATCTCAACAACTCTTTCGTCTATAGTAGAACTCATTTAAAGACCTCCGCAAAATCTCTTTCTATGGCGTCGTAGACAGGTTTTAAAGCTGGGTTTATGTAGTCGTTCGGTGGAACATAACCGCCCCACCCAGTACCGTGTCCGTACTGTATAATTAAGGCTATGTTGACGTGATTATTCACGTTGGTGTTTTTCCATTCAATCGTCGTACTTCCTGGTGAAGATTTCACTTCATATGTCCAAGAATCAGCGGTTTTTCCGGTATTAACAGGAGTGGCTGCTCTTAAAGCCTCCACCCCCATTCTACCGTACTCATCGAATTTGCTTTTATAGTTACCATTTACGATTTTTGTTAACCAATCGATAGTGGATCTAAAATCGCCCTTAGTAGTGATACTTATAGGCATAACTTAACCTCGCGTTCCCCATTTGCGTTTCCTCTCGTTATTCATGCGTTCCATATCGGCAAGAATATCGGCTTGTGAACGCTTTTCTTTTGGCGTTCTGTATTCGTTACATACGTCAATCAGCGTTAATAGCCGTCGTATATGCCACTTTTGACACTCAAACGGTATGCCGTGATTTAGCATGGCGTAATAGATGACTTCTGACGTTATGAATGACGAATCTCTACGTTTAGGTTTACTCGGCGTAATAACGGTAGCTGTCATTGGGTCGTCTATATACTTTTGTATCTCGTCCATGTTTTCTTTGGTGAGACCTCTGTATATAATTGGGTCAACATTGTTTGTCAATGTCATACACTCAACGAAGCTTATACTTTCTTGATACGTTTTTCTGCCTTCAACGAGATACGGTTTATGCCATTTTGATTCCCATTTTGAAATTGCTATCAACGAGCACTCTAACAATAGTTTCGTTGGTTTCTCTACCTTAACAAATTTGTTAGAATGCTCATCGAATAGCTCGAACGGCTTAACCACTATAGGCAATGGCATATTACGCCTCTACTAAACCAGACTCGGCAATCGCATTGGCTTTATCAAGGAGTGATTTAGGAACAAGAGCCCTGATAAAGTCGATTGCATTTTCGCTACCGTCCATTAAAATCTCTGTCATAAGGGCTTCAAACACAGCAGAGTTCTTGAATTTTTCTCTCATCTCATCCGTCTGAATAAAAGACTCTCCATCTTCAGACTTCTCGCCATAAGCCATGATAACAAGCTCTTCCACAACGTCATAAAGCTTCTCATACTCAGTTTCGTCGATAAGTTTCTGAATAAGTTCAGGAAACGTATGTCCATTAGATTCGTGTCCGAGTTCCATGCGAGCAAGAGTCGTTGCTTTGATGTGCAAGAACAATGTCTTTGTTACTGATTCGCCATTAAAATTTTCGTATGTAATTGTTTTTGTAAGCATAGTAAACCTCCTATATATGCTTTGTTATCATCAATCGCCTGTAGAAACAAGGGCAGCGAACATAGCCACTACTTGCTGAATAGTAGGCATGGTCGGTTCTGCATCATCTGTACCAAACAGCGTATTTTCAAGCTGTTTAAGAACTGCTTTTGCGTCGTCATCCATGGTAGTCTCATCGAGACAGACTGACGCTGTAGCTTTGAGCTCGCCATCTTCTGTATCAGGATCTTCCGTATTGCATGTGCAATCCCAAGAGAACGTCTGAGTCTCCGGATTGTTGTTTACAGTCTTGTACGCAATTTCAGCAGTGCCAGCACCACAATGCCAAGCCATGTGAAGTTTATAACCGTAATCGTCACCAATAGTGTCGTTTCCGACTCTGGATCTCCAAACAAGACCGAATCTCTTTCTACTCTGCTGACCAACAACAACGCCAGGAACAATAGACTTAAGACCGATGCACGGCTTAAATGCTTCAGGATATGCAAGGGCTTCGATACTAACGCCGTACTCTTCCGCAGATCTAAGATCAAGGTATTTAATGTTGTCAGCATATACCGGATTCGATTCAGCGCCAGAGGGCTTCTCTGTAATACCAGTGATACCATTCCACGCTACACCGTTCTCAGTTGTGCCGTTTGCTGCTTCAGGAAATAATACGCAATGGTCAACGCCAGTCTCATAAAACCGTTCGCCAATTTTGTCCCAAACAAGTTTAGACATATGTTTTCTCCTTTAAAAAATGATTTTGTAAACGTCATGGTCCAATCCATCAGATACGTAATGTCTATCATAACTAATGTACGGTAGGGCCATTAAAGCTTCATGAACGTGACTAGTAATAATTGGAATATCCGATGATAAATCATGTATATCAGGTTCATTAGATATGACCGTTATAGAATAAGAGACGGAGACATTGTATGGTTTGTTATCAGCATAAACAGTGTTAACTCCGTCTCTATGATAGACTATACACGGATACTTCAATTCAACGGATTCTGGAGGGGAAAAATATACATGATCACTACCTAAACAGATTTTAAGAATGTTGTGTAGATCGAGTCTGCTTTTCATTATATACACCCCCAACCGTTAATTCTATTCGAGGATAGTTTGGTTTGGCACTTGTCACTTTCCATTTTGAATTCATGTACTCAACATAGACAATGTGAGCAAAATTTTCATAAGCAAATGGGTCAGCTATTATACTAATTTTAACGTCCAACGTTAGGTTGTCGTTTTGGTTCTGAGAATTCTGCCATCTTGAACTGAGTTCAATAGCGTCACCAGAATATTGACGACTAATGACCTGTGGTTTATAAACCCCAGGAACCGTTTCTTTAGTTATAGCATAACCAATATTACCAAACCATCTCATCCCGTCACTCCTTAAACGTTCTTCTTAAGAACAAATGCACTATACGGCTTAACCAGTGCACCAGAGAACATTGTCTCTGCAAGATACTTATACTGGTTGAAATCGATATCGAAATTGTCGAACCAGTTAACTTCGCCGCCGGCATCTGTACCAACGTTGTAATCGGCAAGGTCAACACCGATTCCGTAAACATTGCTCGGAATAATACCCTTCGGCATCTTAACAACTTCGTCAACGGACATAGCTGTAGCGAGTTCCTGAAGGCTCTTGTACAGTCTGTGACCCATAGCGTCTTTAACAAGCAGCAGCTTTGTAACCATCGTTGTATCCATGAACATGGTAATGCTACCAGATCCCTGATAATCGTCCTGAGCCTTGATAGCGGCATCGATAACAGCATTCTCCTCTGTCTCGTTGTTAGCTACGGTAACGGTGTACTTAATCGTATAAAGATCATCATCAGAAACGATCGGACGAATGCAAAGTTCGTTGATCTTGTCTTCATCAGACTCGTTACGACCATCACCAACAAGAATCGCTCTAGCAGACTCCTCTTCGAGCATGACCTTCATCTCTTCCTTCATCCAAGCCGCATGATCGAAGGTCATTTTGATTGCGTCCTGGCGATCGATCTTCTGTTTCTTGTAAATAGTTGTAGAATCGGTGACACGCTTAAGCAGCTTGAACACTTCTTCCTTCTTACGGTTACCCTTGATGTAACCTTTAGCTCTTGCTTCATCCGCCGTAATGTCTGCATACTGTGTCTTGATTCTAGCAAACGGGGTTTTGTGTGTATTACCGATGATCTTGGAAACCCACTCTTTTCTACGACCAATGAATTCAGGCTTCTCAGAAAGAGCCTTAGCGTCCGGGAAAAGGTAATCGATGTTCTCAATACCGTATTCGGCAGCGTGCTCGATTACAGCATCCTTAAGAGATCCGAACTTTCTAGCGTCGTCCATGCAGTCTTTCTGAAGCGCCATAAACGCATCATGAGAAAGAACGTCGCCACCAATAACACCATCCTGCTCGAAAGCATTGTAATACATATCGTTTTCTCCTCCAAAATAACCATGTTCTACTTCACCATCGTCGTCAGAACCGCCACCCTGGGCTTCTTCTACTGCTTTACCGATGAGGAAGTATACGACTTTCTTCTGTTCTTCGGTAAGCTCGTTAAATACATCCTGTACTGTCTTTTCTCCTCCGGAAGCCTGCTGTTCTTTGTTTTCAGCCATTTCTTTTTCTCCTTTATTATTTGAATCTGCGCTGTGCTCTAAATGTGAATCTGGAACGTCAATAACGTCATCCATGTAAATATAACATTCAACAACGTCATCATCGTCTCCATGCTGAATTACCGGATAGTCAATGTATGCACCTTTGTTGGCCGGTGACAGTACAAGACTAACCTCTCTTATAACGCCATGAAGAACATCGCCAGCACGCTGTCTAAGGTTATTTGCGTATATGCTAAGCGATTTAATATCTCCATTTGCAACTAATTCTTTGGCTCGTTGTCCACTATCTGTTTTGTTAAATAAGCCATACAATCTAACGCCTTCAGGTTTTGCTTCGAGCAAACCATGTCCAAGAACGTTTTTAAGATTGTCATGGCTATGACCATAAACCAAAGTTACTTCTTCTCCATCGCAGTCAGCGAATGCCCCTGGCTTAATTGTTCTACCGTCAGCGCATTTAATGTCGTATCTGGTAGCCCAACCGGAAAAGTCACAATTGGTTTTACTAACTTTATTAGCCATTTTGATTCTCCTATTAATACTCTGGTTCCTCTTCGTATTCGCTATAGTCTGACGGTTCCTCCGCTTCGGCTTGTCCTTCTTCTGGATAAGAGTCGATCGGGTTTATGTTTGGGTTCGCCAATTGATCTGATTTTGGATCGACATCTGGCGGCAAACCGATTCTCTGTCTTAGTTCGTTAGTAGACATCAACTCTGACTGTTTCATAGATGCTGCTATTTCCGCATACTTATCCAATGGAACAAGCCCAAACTGGTCTCTAAAGAACATAACAGACTGACCTTGTGTTCTGGCTGTTTTGCTAAGAAACGTTCTTATAAAGGCGTCTCTAGCGGCAGCAAGTATCGGCTCAACAGTGCTGTTATAGTAATTCAATCTAGTCTGGTCGTCAGCTGTACCGTCAAATATAGCCATAGTCATGCCGAGTTCGTTGAATAACTCCTCCTTGTAGTATTTTATCTGTTCAAGAAGATTGTTTTCTATAGCTCGGTTTAACTGCGTTACTTTTTCGGTACCATCGGTATAAGCTATGCCGTATCTAGATTGAGTTAACTGTGCTTCTATATCAGCGCGCCTTTTCTCGGCTTGCTTCTGTCTAGCATCGCTTTTGACAAGGTAGGGTAATTGAATTATAAGGTTGAATTTGCCTGAGCTATTCTGTTCATCGATCTGGTCTAGCATTGCTAACTTTCTATTCAATCGCTGAGCAGTAGAATTCGGCTCATTCATAACCGCATAAAACGGATTAGAAATTATTGCTATACGCCTTTTAGGAACTATTAAATCTACTTTCTGACCAGTATCTTCGTTGTAGACGTTAACCTTTACATGCTTTGGAAACCATTCTACAATTTTAGCAACCCTCATGGTTTTTATGTCGCCATTAATAGCTTCCACTGGTAAAGCTCCAATAACGCCTTCATCAAGCAGATTCATGAATAAAGATTGCTTAAATTCTCGACCAGCTTGATCGATATTGGCTTCAACATTTAAGCATTCATTCAAACCAGAATTTTTAGTGTATAAATATCGTCCTTCTTCATCTGCTATGACGTGACGCATGCTAACGGATGCAGCGTCTATAGCGATACGAGTGTAAACAGAGGTTATTATTGTTCTCTCAGTCCTATAATAATGTGCTCTATCTGGAGGATAATAGCTACCTCGCCCAAGGTTTGTCGGGTCTCTACCCATAAAAGCGTTCCATCCGTTTGACAGCCCGTGAGCTAGTCTGTTAAAGAAACCCATTTATTACCTCCTACTTCCAATTTAAGGCTGCCAATACACCGACGGTTCCGATAGCAGCAAGACAAGAACCTATAATGGCAGCTCCATCTTCTCGTTCTATCCGGTCTATGTCTTTTACGGCTTTTTCTCCATATTTTTTAGCTATGTCTTTGTTAGCCAGTTCGTAGCCTTTAGAATAGCGAGTTTGTTTGGTCGCGATGTGATAACTAGCTAAAGCTTCTCTTTCATTGCGTAACCGTCTAGCGTTTTTTCTCCAATGATGGTATTCTGAAAGGCGCTGTCCTATTGGCCTTTTCGGGTGTTTTAAACTTCCGTCTGGATTCTGATAACGCCTAACACCCCAATGCATGCCTTTTATACCATGATGAGCTAAATATGATTCGTATGACATTTTGTTATCCTCTCAAATATCCTGCAATATTTCTAACTTCACCCATTACCTGATAACCAGGAGCATCGACGATATTAGGGTCGTGATAATATTTGTATTCATCAAATATTTTTTTCGCATATGAAGCTCCCTTATTAGCAGTGCTGTTAACAGCTCGTCTAAGAGTCGGATCGGTTCTATATTTGTAACCCATGTAAGCTGCGCAAACAGACATTCCGGTTTTAATTAACGTATTTCTAAATTCTCTATTAGCATGTCTACGTCTAGCTTCTTTGTTACTTATACCTTTGTATTTAGCGGTGGCGTCCATATAACGATCAAAAGCTTCTTTATTGCGTTTGGCGTCTTGCTTCATTTTCGCTTTATCACTAGATTTATTAAAACCATAAGCCGCTCTAGCAAAACCTGTAGCTTTGCCAACCATCGTAGGCGATGTAATAGCGCTATTTAACCCTTTTACAATATGTTTGCCTGGGGCAGTATATTCTTTATGCGCTTTTTTAAATTCTTTCTTAGCAGTTCGATATTCTTTTCTAAGAGAGGCTCTTTCTGGGTCTCTATTAAAACCAAGTTTCGGATGTTTTAAACTTCCGTCTGGATTCTGGAACCTTCTAACCCCCCATTTCATGCCTTTAATTCCATGATGATAAAGTTCATCTGGATAGAACGTGCTATATGTATATATGTTTACTCCCGAATGTCCAAGTGTATCTAAATATTGCTGAATCTGGTCAATACCATAACCAGCAGAAGCCATAGATTTAATCATGGCTCGTTGATCGGCATCTCTGTTATTCCCAGCAGAATCCTTAAATAGCGCTTGATATGCAGGTCCACTTCTGTCTATTTCTTTTTGTTTAGGAGGACCTACTATAGCACTAATTCTTGCGCCTTCCTCTCTGCTTACAGGACCGCCTTTACGTTGCTGATTATTAGACCCACCAGATTTAGATGCCTTTGTAAAGCTATTAACAGCTGCGACGCTAGAATCAAGAGCAACCTTTTTAGCCATTTTCTGCTGTTCGCTATCGCCTTCTTTAGCCTCAAATTTCTTAGTGAGTTTCGATATAACTATTGTTCCAACAGACAACATAGCGCTATCAATCGCGGCGTTTCCAGCTTTAACAGCTGCTTTCTTTGCTCTATCGCCTACTGCTTTACCCGCTGTCTTCAATCCTGACACGACATCACCCTTATGGTTTGCAACGAATTTCGAACCATTAGAGATTAATTTGTTTAAAACTGCAGGATTGCTTTTAGATATTGCGTATCCAGCGGCAACACCAACAGCAAAACCAGCAGCCAATTTAGCGCCCTTTGCCAATTGCTGTTTTCGTTCTGCTGACAACCCGCTAGTTTTAGCGTCTCCACCATATCTAGATTTACCAGTTTCGGTAAGACTTCCATCCGGATTCTGATACCGACGTATACCCCAGTGCATACCTTTGATACCATGATGCACTAAATATGATTCGTAAGACATGTTTGTCTCCTCTCACTGTAAATCTTTTGGTCTACTATGACCATAATATGCACGCAAATAACTTGCTTGGACTGAATTATTAACTAACATAGCCGCGTTAACAGCTTCCATGCCAAGACCAACATAAGCAGATATAGTAGCGCCTTTTTCGTTACCAGAATCTTTCAAATACTTATAAGCTAATGCTGTTCCAGCTGCTACTATTTTTGCTGTCCGGAACTTCGCGTCATTACCAGTTATTGTTTTTCCACGCCGATAGAGTTCTTTACCTTTATCGCCAGCGTAATCTTTCTTAACCTGGTCGTAACTCCTACTAAGTTTGTGCTTAGCTTCTTTCATAGTAGTTTTAGCAGTTCGAACGTCAGCCTTAGTATTCTTGCCGGCTTTAAAATCGGATTTAGATTGTTTGTAATCACTTTTTGCTTTCTGGTACTGGCCTTCGAATTTGTGGTATTTTTCTAAGCCCTTTTTAGTGTATGAGCCGTCGTAATTACGATACCTACGAACACCCCATTTCATTCCGAGAACGCCATGATGGGCTAAATATGAATCGCATGACATTACTCCTTACCTCCGTTCATAATTCTTTTAACATCGTTAATAAGGTCCATGCTTGATTTAATATCGTCGTCAAAAGAATACATACTGTACTTATCCACTAGTTGTATTGCTTTTTTTACGTTTCTATCACTGGCAAGGTGTTCTTTCATTACTTGGTAAACACTTTCTGAAAGAACACTATTAAACAGTTTTTCATACCCTTCGTTGTACTCTTTATCGTTAAAATAATCATGGCCTTCGGCTTTGTCCCCGAGTTTTTTATCATATTCCTCGTTATACTTTTTTATTCCACCGCGATTCATCTTATCGACAGCTCTATTGTAGCCCTCTACATATAAGTGCCTACTATTAGCGTTTACATTCTGAACAGCTCGTTTCATAAGACGACTATACTTCTTTGAAACCCGTTTCTTACCAGCTTCAGTAAGTGTTCCGTCTGGGTTTCTATATCTACGAACACCCCACTTCATACCTTTAATTCCATGGTGTTCCAAATATGATTCATAACTCATATAGTCACTCGAACGCCTCCTATAGTTAATAATTATCATCCGGATTGGTTATAGCTATAACAGAAACGGTAGCAAATATAGCTAAAAGTGCTCCAACTCCCATAGCTGAATTCTCGAAATCGAGTCTATCTATGTCATCTAGAGCTGTTTTTCCATATTTTTTAACTATGTCTTCGTTAGCTAGCTGATACGTTGTTTTGTCTGATCTATAATCTTTTCCGATAGCAGCGTTTACTCTGCGGCGGTATTGGTGCAATTGCATTCTATCATTTCGTTCGTCCCGTAACTTAGCTGTCTTTTTTCGCCATTCATCATGTTCTTGTAAACGGCGTCTAATACCCCAATGCATACCTTTGATACCGTGATGAGCAATATAATCTGTGTAACTCATATAGTCACTCGAACGCCTCCTTGTAAGCTTTATAGGCAACCCAAGCATCCATAAGCGCGGAAACGTTATCGATCTTGGCTTCAAATTTCATCTTCATTAGTTTCATTCCTCCATTTGTATCTTTTATTACCATCGCGTTACCCATAGTAAACATCATTATAGATTCGTCGAACAATAACATTCGTTCTTCAGATAACTTTTTAAGTTCGCCAAGAGGAACTGATTCTGTAATCACGCCCTGTCTAACTTTCTCTATACCAAAGGGACCGTTATCTCTAGCCCATCGTTCTACGAACTCTTTGGCGTTGTAAGGGTCGTATCCAAGACAGCGAACGTCGTACAAAGTTCTTGTATCTATGTATTCGCTAAGGTCGTCATAAACGTCATCCATGTCAAGAACAGCACCTTCTAAAACAATTAGGCTGCCTTCTCGCATGAATTCTTCATACTTTGTACGCATAGCGCTTGGTAATTTGTTAAACGTAAGAGTCGAAATATAGCTTCTAGCTTTTACACCGAAACAACCATTGGATAATGGGAAAAGAAAAGTAAAAGCACAGAAGTCGTTTCCTTGAGACAAGTCTGCACCCAGAGCACAAGGCATCTGCCAGTATTCCTGTCTTGAATGTGGAAGTGTTTCCTCATAAGTAAAGAAATAGGTATACCCTTCTGTCGGTATACCAAATCTTTTAGCCAGTATATCGTTTCTAGCTGCTGGAGCTTTTTCTGCTCTGTCAACGTCGAGCTGATATGTTTCGTAAGTTACAGTCTTTCCAAGATTCGGATTGGCTTTTAACCACATCGATGGATTACCAACTTCTTTAATGTCATCAAGCTGGTAATACCAAATGGACACATGTGGATTAACGTACTCTCCTTTTAGGATTGACATTAGCTCCATTTTGATCGTGTCACCAACAGCGTTACGAATGCATCCTTCGGAACTGGTTGCTATTATTAGATAGTCATCCAATTTAGATGCACCCTGTTCTAGAGCACCAACAACGTCCTCTCTAATGTCTCCAGAAAGCCATTCGTCGATTGTACAAATCTTTGGACGAAGACCCTGCAGTTTATTCAACGACATTGGTCGAACCTCTAATAGAGATCCGGTCATAAAGTTTTCAATACCTCGTTTTGTGGAAACAAGCTTAGCCCTATTCGCTTTTGAACCGGTTGTGTTGTGTATCGAACCTTCCGTTAAGAAATCGATAACAGGGCCACGAGCCCTAGTCAACGCAGTGCGAAGAGGATTCATTACTTCTTCCGCTTGTTTCATTGTTGGAGCGGTCGTAATCTGATGAGTTGTGGAGGTGTCAACTATTAGATAATCTGCTTGAATGCATTCATCATATACAGACTTGGCCGCTCCTCGTGCAACAATGAGATATTGTTTATTGGTTAGGCGCTTCTTTACAACACGATTTACGTATTGTCCGCCATGACCATCAGGATTTGGTTCGTATACTGGTCTCTCAATAAAGTAATACCAACCAAAAACCTGTTCGCCCCATAATTTAAAACTATCAAGGAGATGTAAATCACCGCCGTCAGTTAACGTGAGCTCATTTTCACAAAACTTAATCCAACCCTCAACAGCTCTATCGTCATAGTAAATAGAAGGATTAGCTATGAGCTTATCGATACGATTCATTTCCAAAGAAACGGTTTTACAAACTGGAATTTTCCCCTGTATTACATCATCTCTAAACGCTCCATAATATTTGGGAACGGCGGTGTTTGATAGCATCGATTACTCCTTCTGTTTACCAAAGACCACAGGCCAGGTAAGAGGCCCACACCAGCCATCTGGTTTGAGACCATGATCGCTCTGGAACTGACGAAGGGCGAAATCAGTGTTATCACCGAAGTCGTAATCTACCTTAATAGGTAAACCGTCAGCGCCTTTGTAATCGTGTCCTCTTAATCCAATCTGAAGAGAACCAACGTCCTCATTATTATCGCCTTTGTGAACCGTATTGAATATCACTTCGTAAACTCCCTCCTTGTTCTCAACCAAACCGCCAAGATAGGCGGCTACTGTTTCCTTAAACTTCTTCCAAGTCCAGTTAGGTCCGTCTCCAGGGTTGTCAATGTAAGGAGACGGACAGTGCTTGTCTGTAATTTCTCCGTGCATCAAGAGGTTTGACAACGGGATGTTGTACTCCTGCATGATCCACGCAGCCAGATGGGCGCAAGCTTTCTGAGTAGCCTCTGTGAAATACCATCTA
>OCVV011334540.1_pt1 | contig 20993 bp, 19 predicted proteins | sample 1539721 | NCBI WGS metagenome assembly OCVV01 (sample SAMN02144230, study PRJEB22623) | gut metagenome | biome: sheep rumen | host: Ovis aries | place: New Zealand
CGGAGGAAATGGTTAAACAATCTTAGTATTGGGACACGTCGAGTTTGCATCGCAAACTCGAAGAAAAAGTCACTGTGCACAGTGACTTTTGACTGTTCCACCCTGAACAGATGGTAGAACAGGCTTAGGCTTGTTTACAAACAATTTTATACGATAAATGAGGGATTTGGTTATGGAAACAACCAGACACTATGCGTACTTTCCGGGATGCACGCTCAAAAACAAGGCTGTAGACCTTGACCTGTATGCGCGCAAATCGGCAGAAGTACTGGGATTTACTCTCGATGAAATCCCCGAGTGGCAGTGCTGTGGCGGAGAGTATCCGCTTGCTAAAAATGAAATTGCCACAAAGCTGTCCTCAGTGCGTGCTTTGGCAGACGCACAGAAAGCGGGCAAAGAGTTGGTAACGCTCTGTTCTGCATGCTACAATGTTATTAAGCAAGTGAACAACGACATGCGTACCGACGAAAATGTTATTCTCAAGGTTAACAACTACCTCGCACAGGATGACATTCAGTACCACGGCGAAGCAAATGTTGTACACTACCTTGAAGTTTTGCGTGATGTGGTAGGCTGGGATAATGTAAAAGCTGCCGTAAAAAATCCACTTAAGGGAAAGAAAATTGGTGCATACTACGGATGCCTTCTCTTGCGTCCTGCTGGTGTACTTGAATTTGATGACCCAGAAAATCCTCAGATTATCGAAGACTTTATAAAAGCTATTGGTGCTACTCCCGTTATTTACGCTCAGCGCAATGAATGTTGCGGTGCTTACACAGCACTTGAAGATGCAGACATTCCTGCAAAGCGTGCAAAGGCTATTCTTGCCAACGCAGAAGAACAGGGTGCAGACTTTTTGGTAACCAGTTGTCCCTTGTGCCGCTACAATCTTGCTAAAAACAAGGGTGGCAGTAAACTGGATGTCATTTACTTTACAGAACTGCTTGCAGAAGCTCTGGGCGTAAAATGACTTCTAGCGCTACGGTACATTAGGAGGTTAATTGATGTTACAGAGTGAAATAGATGAATGTAAAGAAATCATTGCTAACTTGAGCGGTGTTAATACCAAAAAGTGCATGGTTTGTGGAAAGTGTTCTGGTACTTGCCCTAACTATGATGCAATGGAATATCATCCCCATCAGTTTATTCAGATGGTAGAAAACGGAGAGATTGAAAAACTGATTAACAGTCCATCAATCTACAAGTGTCTTTCCTGCTTTGCTTGCCTTGAACGTTGTCCGCGTCAGGTTGAACCGGTAAAGGTTATTGAAGCAGTACGTCAGCTGGTGGAAGCAAAACGCGGTCCACATCATTTGGATCCAGTTCAGGTTCCTGCATTTTTGGACGAAGACATGCCCCAGCAGGCTATTGTAAGCGCTTTCCGCAAGTATAAGCGGTAGTGGGTTTTCTACAAGGAGTTATATTTAGGGATATAAGAATGGAAAGAATTGGTGTATTTGTGTGCCACTGTGGCACAAACATTGCTGGTACGGTTGATGTTGCAAAAGTAGCAGAAGAACTGGGAAAAGTTGACGGTGTTGTCTACTCTACCCACTACACATACATGTGTTCATCAGCCGGACAAAAAATGATAGAAGACCACATCAAAGACGACAAACTGACTGGTGTGGTACTGTGTTCTTGCTCACCCCGAATGCACGAAAAAACCTTCCGTGGTTGTGCAGAAAGAGCTGGACTTAACCCCTTCAAAGTAGAAGTCGCAAACATCCGCGAACAGGACTCTTGGGTTCTGAAAGATATGGGAGAAGCAACCGAAAAAGCAATCGCTTTAGGTAAGGCTGCAATTGCAAAGGCAATTCTTGACACGCCACTTACTCCTGGTGAAACACCCATGACCAAAAGAGCACTGGTTATTGGTGGTGGTATTGCTGGTATTACCGCTGCTCTTGATATTGCAGATGCTGGCTTCCCTGTAGACATTGTTGAAACCAAACCAACCGTTGGTGGAAAGATGGCTCAGCTTGATAAAACATTCCCTACACTGGACTGTGCAAGCTGTATTGTTACTCCAAAAATGACAGAAGTAAGCCAGAACCCCAACATTCGTATTTTGTCTTATAGCGAAGTTCAGAATGTAACTGGCTACATTGGAAACTTTACTGCAACCATCAAACGCAAAGCTCGCTATGTTGATGAAACAAAGTGTACCGGTTGTGGTGCTTGTATTGAAAAGTGTCCCAACAAAAAAGTTCCCAACGAATTTAACCTTAACCTCGACACTCGCACTGCAATTTACATTCCATTTGCTCAGGCTGTTCCTAAAGTTGCAACTATTGACTCAACAGCTTGTCTGCGCCTTAAGGCAATGAAAAATGGAAAAACTGCTTGTGGTTTCTGTGAAAAGGCATGTGCCGCAGGAGCAATCAACTACAACGCAACCGACACCATTTTGGAAGAAAAGTATGGTGCTATTGTTGTTGCAACAGGATACAATCCCATCAATCTTGATAAGTTTGATGAATTTGCCTACAGCCAAAGCAAAGATGTTGTTTCTTCTCTGGAATTTGAACGTCTGTGCAATGCAGCAGGTCCAACAAACGGTCACCTCAAACGCCCCAGCGACGGTCGTGAACCAAAGAAAATTGTCTTCATTCAGTGTGTTGGCTCACGCTGTTCTGCAGACAGTAAAAAAGGTCATGAATACTGCTCGAAAGTGTGCTGTATGTACACTGCAAAGCATGCAATTCTTACCCGCGACCACTACCCCGACACCGAGTGTTATGTATTCTACATTGATGTTCGTACTCCAGGAAAGAACTTTGATGAATTCTATCGTCGTGCAGTTGAACAGTACGGAGTTCACTACATCAAGGGTATGGTTGGAAAAGTTACTCCTCAGTCAGATGGAACTCTGGATGTTCAGGGAAGCGATTTAATTCTTAATCGTCAAGTGCACATCAAAGCAGATATGGTTGTTCTTGCAGCAAGTATTGAAGCAGACAAGAGCGCTCGTCCTCTTGCAACAATGCTTACAACCAGTATGGACAACAATGACTTCTTCCTTGAAGCTCATGCAAAACTGCGCCCTGTAGAAAGCCCCACTGCCGGTATTTTCCTTGCAGGCTGCTGTCAGGGTCCAAAAGACATTCCAGAAACAGTTGCACAGTCATCTGGTGCCGCTGCAAAAGCAATTTGTCTTTTGGTTAAAGACAAACTCAAAAACGATCCGTGCACAGCTCATCCCAACGAAGAAGCTTGTAACGGTTGTGGCCAGTGTGCCAATGTTTGTCCCTACGGAGCAATTAGCTATGTGGACAAGGACTTCCGTGGTCCTAACCGCACAACCATTACCCGCCATGTTTCACAGGTTAATACAGCAATGTGTCACGGTTGTGGTGCTTGTACGGTTGCATGTCCGTCAGGAGCAATGGATCTGTTCGGATTCAGCAATAAACAAATCTTAGCGGAGGTGGATAGCGTTCTGTAATAAGCGCTAGAAAACATGATGGAAGAAACTAAGACTACAAATACAGAATGGACACCACGCATTGTAGCATTCTGCTGTAACTGGTGTTCTTATGCAGGTGCAGACCTTGCGGGAAACAACCGCTTGGAATATCCTGCAAATGTAAAAATTATCCGCATACCCTGTTCTTGTCGATTGAATCCGCTCTTTATTTTGCGTGCATTCCAACGTGGAGCAGATGGAGTTATCTTGTGCGGATGCCACCCCGGTGACTGCCACTACACAAGCGGTAACTACTTTGCCCGCCGCCGCATGACTCTTCTGTTCTCAATGCTCAACTATTTGGGAATTGAAAAAGAACGCACTCGCGTAGAATGGTGTTCTGCAGCTGAAGGTGTACGCTTTGCCGGAATCATGAACGACTTCGTTGCACAGGTAAAAGCCCTTGGCGAAAATAAAAAACTGGAGGACGTACGATGCAAAAAGAACTGACGGCCGATCTGGTAAAAATCGCCAAAGAAAAACTTGCAAGCGGACAGGTACAGAGTGTTATTGGATGGCGCAAAGGTCTTTTTGATGAAGACATTACTCCGTCTGTATTCACCAGTGCTGAAGATTTGGAAAAGAATTTTGTCTTTAACAAATTCTGCAAGGCTAACCTGTCAAAATATTTGGTAAAGTATACTCGCGGAATCGAAATTAAAAAGAGCACAACTCGCGTAAATAATGCAATGGCAAAACAGCGCGACCCCAATGCTCAAGATGCACCCATTCCTCAGGAAAAAGTGCTTGTCTTTATGAAGCCTGGTGACAGTCACTCTTTCACCCAACTGCTCAAAGAAAACCGCATTACTCGTGACGATGTATATGTAGTTGCAGTTCCTTGTGCTTGTACTATGGACGAATCTATTCCTGAAGGACAAGGCTGCGACCACTGCAACAACAAAAAGCATGTAACCTACGATGAAATGTTCATGGAACAAAAGACCGTAGAAAATCCTGCACGCTTTGCAGAAGTTGAAAAACTTGAGCACATGAGCGCTAATGAACGTGATGCATTCTGGAAAAATGAATTCTCACGCTGTATTAGATGTAACGCTTGTCGCGATGTGTGCCCTGCATGTACTTGCGAAAAATGTGTCTTTGACAATACGCTTATGTACACCAGTCAGAAAGTTGCGGTTAACGACTTTGAAGAAAGTCTCTACCACATCATTCGTGCATGGCATGTTGCCGGACGCTGTACTGATTGTGGAGAATGTAGCAGAGTTTGTCCCGAACACATTCCCCTTCACCTGTTAAACCGCAAGTTTGTAAAAGACATTAACGAACTCTACGGTGACTACATTGCAGGAAGCGACATGGAAACAAAGCCACCAATGCTGACTTATCAATTCAACGACGCAGAGGCAAGCATTGTCTACGACCGCGACCCCAACAACAAGGAGGCTGAGTAATGCTTTCACTTCCTGAATCAAAAATAAATGATTTTTTTGCTCAGATTGGTGCAAAAGAGAATCTCTACATTCCCGTTGATAACACTTCAGGAAAGGCTAACTTTGAAAAATGGGAATCTGGAAAAACATTAAGCAAAGCGCTTAAAACAGTGCGCAGTGCAAAAGACTTTTTCTTTCCCAAAGCAGAAAATCTTGTTAACCTTAAACTGGAAGGCAAACATGTAACGGTAGAAGATCCACGCAAAGAACTGGAAGACTTCGTTGTATTTGGTGTACGCGCATGCGATGCAAAAAGTTTTGACATTGTAGATGCCGTATACCTCAACATGACTCCTGTTGACTCTTACTACAAGAACCGACGCGATCATGGAACCGTCATTACCCTTGCTTGTACAGAACCTGCTCAGACCTGTTTCTGTTCAGCCTACAAAATTGACGCTGCAAATCCTGCAGGAGATGTAAGTGCATGGCTTTGTGACGGAACATACTACTTTAAAGCAAACACTCCTAAAGGAGAAAAACTGCTTAAAGATGTTGCCTCTTCACTGTCAGAAAAAGACGATGCAGCAGTTAGCAAACAGCAAGAAGAAACACGCAAAAAGTGTGATGCACTTCCCTTTGCTAAACTGGATCTTTCAAAGTGGCAGGGAAAAGACATGCTCAAAATCTTTAACTCAAAGATTTGGGACGATCTTTCTGCAACTTGTCTTGGATGCGGAACCTGTACCTATGTATGTCCAACCTGTATGTGTTTTGACATTCGCGACTTTGACACAGGAAAAGGTGTTAAACAGTTCCGTTGTTGGGACAGCTGTATGTATTCTGACTTTACTCAAATGGCAGCAGCAAACCCACGTCTTTCACAAAAGGAACGTTTCCGCCAGCGCTTTATGCACAAACTGGTTTACTATCCCATGGCTCATGAGGACAACTGGCAGTGCGTAGGCTGTGGACGCTGTCTTGAAAGCTGCCCTATCCACATGAACATTGTTAAAGTGGTAAAGGCATACAACGAATCAGAATCTGACGGAGGCAACAAATGATTGAAGACGCATTGATTCCCCACGTCTGTAAAATTGTCAACATCATTCAGGAAACACCTGATGTAAAGACATTCTACATCCAGGATTTGAACGGTAAAAAACCTTTCGAGCACATTCCTGGACAGTGTGCCATGCTTATGGTTCCCGGACTGGGCGAAAGTATGATTTCTATTACTTCTTCTCCGACACTGGAAGACCATCTTGAGTTCAGTGTAAAAAAATGTGGTCAGCTTACCAGTTGGCTCCATGCTGCAGAAGTAGGACAGGAAATTGCAATCCGCGGACCTTTAGGAAACGGATTCCCTGTTGAAGGCGCACTCAAGGGAAAAGACATTTTGGTTATTGCAGGTGGTATTGGTATTGCTCCAGTTCATTCTGTAGTCAACTATATGATGGATCACCGCGAAAACTACGGACGCATTCAGGTAATTTACGGTTCACGATCAAAGGCAGATTTGGTTCGCCTCGATGAAATGCAGAATGTTTGGATGAAGCAACCTAACTGCTCAATCAACTTGACTATCGACCGTGCAGAAGAAGGTTGGGACGGACACGTTGGATTTGTTCCCCCTTATGTTACTGAGTGCAAACCCGACACAAGCATGACCGTCATCATGTGTGGACCGCCAATTTTAATTCACCTTTCTTTGGCAGAACTTAAGAAGATGGGCTTTGTTGACACCCAGATTTTTACTACCATGGAAATGCGCATGAAGTGCGGAATTGGAAAATGCGGTCGCTGCAATATTGGTAATAAATTCGTTTGTAAAGACGGACCAGTATTCAGTTTTGATCAGCTGGGTGAATTACCACCAGAGTACTAAGACAAATGTCATCCTGAATGTATTTCAGGATCTCAGCAAAAAGTTCCAACATCTATTTGGAATGACACTATAGGAGAACGAAATGTCAGAAAAAGAAATGGCAACCATCTACCTCTTCGGAAAAAAATATGAAGTTCCGGCAGAGTTAACAATTATGAATGCTATGGAATACGCCGGCTACCAGTTGAAGCGTGGTTGTGGCTGTAGAAACGGTTTCTGTGGAGCATGTGCTACCATTTACCGCATTAAAGGACAGAATCAGTTGCAGACTTGTCTTGCTTGTTCTAAAAAAGTTGAAAACGACATGTACATTGCAACCCTGCCCTTCTTCCCACTGGTAAAACAATTGTACGACATCAACAAAGTAAAACCTGAACAGCAACTTATGATGCAGCTGTATCCAGAAATTTATTCTTGTGTAGGCTGTAACGCTTGTACACGCGCTTGTCCCCAGAACCTTAACACTATGCAGTACATTGCCTATGCTCAGCGTGGAGACTTTGCAAAATGTGCAGACCTTTCATTTGACTGTGTTATGTGCGGATGTTGTTCAAGTCGCTGTCCTGCAGGAATTAGTCATCCTCAGGTTGCAGAACTTGCTCGCCGCATTAACGGAAAGTACCTCCAGCCCCAGGCCCAGCACCTTCTTGACCGCGTTGCAGAAATTGAAGCAGGAAAATGCGAAGAAGCAATCAAGAAGTTTGTTGAAATGTCAACTGGCGACAAAGAGCAGATTAAAAATCTTTACAACAATCGCGAGATTGAAAAATAAGGCGGAGGACGAATATGTACGGAAATTACCTTGACGATGCTGCAAAAATTGTAGCTGAAAAACGCGAAGAAAACCTTAAGTTTGAACATGCTCGTCTTACTGCAGACGAAAAAGATCAGCTGCTCAAAGAATATCACCCAGACCGCATTGCTTCTCAGTTTACAGAACTTAAAATTGGTCCTAACAAAGGACAGAAGGCTCCTATTGAACTGGCAGAAATGCTTCAGGCAAAACCCCGCATAGAACCAGACAACGTTGACTTGAATCACATTGATTACGAAGCAGATGTTTTGGTTATTGGTGGTGGTGGAGCTGGAACCAGTGCTGCTATTATGGCAAGTGAAGCAGGAGCAAAAGTTCTTTTGGTAACAAAACTCCGTGTTGGCGATGCAAACACTATGATGGCAGAAGGTGGTATTCAGGCTGCAGACAAGCCAAATGACTCACCCGCTCAGCACTATCTTGATGCCTATGGTGGCGGACACTTTGACGGAAAACCAGAGTTGGTTTACACACTGGTAACCAAAGCTCCCAGCGTAATCAAGTGGCTCAACGACCTTGGTGTAGAATTTGACAAAGAAGCAGACGGTACTATGGTTACCACTCATGGTGGCGGAACAAGCCGTAAGCGTATGCATGCATGTAAAGACTACTCTGGTGCAGAAATTATGCGCACTCTCCGCGATGAAACCTTTAACCGTGCAGACAAAATTACCGTTGTTGATTTTACCAGTGCAATTGAACTTATTAAAAACGACAAGGGTGAAGCTTCTGGTGCAGTTTTGATGAACATGGAAACTGGAGAAATTCGCATTGCAAAAGCAAAGGTTGTAATTATTGCAACCGGTGGAGCTGGACGCATGCACTATCAAGGATTCCCCACATCTAACCACTACGGAGCAACAGCAGACGGTTTGGTTCTTGCATACCGTGCAGGTGCAAAACTTCTGTATCAGGACAGCCTCCAGTATCACCCCACAGGAGCAGCTTACCCCACACAGATTTTGGGCAAACTGGTTACCGAAAAAGTTCGTTCTCTTGGTGCAAAGTTGATTAACAAGGACGGAGAAGTTTACATTCATCCTCTTGAAACACGCGACGTTAACGCTTCTGGAATTATTCGCGAAGTAAAGAATGGTCGTGGAGTAAAGAATGAAGTTCAGGATGCAGTATGGCTTGATACTCCTATGATTGACATGATCCACGGAGAAGGAACCATTCTTAAGTCAATTCCTGCTATGTACAACATGTTCATTAAGTATGGAATCGACATCCGCAAGGAACCCATTTTGGTTTACCCCACACTACACTATCAGAACGGTGGCGTTGAAATTGACAAAACCTGTCACACAAATGTAAAAAATCTTCTGGTTGCAGGAGAAGCTTCTGGTGGTGTTCACGGAACAAACCGTCTTATGGGCAACAGTCTTCTTGATGTTGTTGTTTTCGGACGTGAAGCAGGTATTGAAGCTGGAAAAATGTTCAAGGACATTCAGTTGACCGACACTGCAAAACTGTCTTTGCAGCATGTAAAAGATTTTGAAAAAGAACGTGCTTCTGCTGGAATTACGAGCGATGTAGTTTCTCCAAAACTTTTGCCTCGCTACACCCACGGAAACCCTGAGTTCGAGAAGAAGATTCCTGGGGCAACGAAATAAAAATTACCTCCTGTAATGGAGTTAAGAGATTGACCGCGACATCCTTGTCGCGGTTTTTTTTACTGTTGCTTCTTCTCAATAAAGTCTACCTCCTGTAATTTTTTTGAAATAATACTTGACTTTTGCCCTAAATAAACGTATATTGTAATTGTATGCAAATTGCATACAAGGAGGTTACTATGCCGTTGTTACAAGTTAGAGAATGTCCAGAAGAACTGTACTCTACACTCAGTCACACTGCACAAGAAGAAAACCGTAGTATTGCCCAGCAGACTGTAGTTCAACTTCGAAAAAGTTTTGACTTAGACTCAGACTCTGCAAAAAAAAGACGGCAAAAAGCCCTCTTTTCAACTCAAGCCTTAGACTTGTCGCTTGAAGTTGCAGCCCCTAGTCCGTCAGAACTTTTACGAGAAGACAGAGACCGAGCGCCAAACTATGTGCCTCATCCGCTTTCGTAAGGAGAGAGCATGATATTTGTTCTAGATGCAAGTGCAGCTTTTGAAGTTGCCTTTAATCGACCGAGAGCAGACAAATACCGCACACTTCTTATGGAAGCAGACAAAATTATTGCTCCTCACTTTTACATAAACGAAGTAAGCAATGTGCTTTCAAAATATGTTCGTGGGGGTTACATAAACGAACAAAATGCTCAGCTTACACTTGCACTTATGTTGCAATATGTAGATGAATACGAAGACAGTGGGGAAAATGCGGTAGAATCGCTCCATGAAGCCATACACTTAAATCATCCGGCTTACGACATGTACTATTTTACTCTTGCACGAAGAAATGCCGCTACTCTTTTAACCGAAGACACTGCCCTTGCTCAATTAGCAAAAGAACAAGGCGTATTTCTAGCATAAAGTTGCAAACATTGACGAGGCCTGCCGTTTTCACTATAATTATTGAACAAATTATTTTGAATCGAGGTCTTATATGACTCTGTTTGCAGGAATCTTGTCAATCAAGACAATCACTTTTCTGGTTTTCTGCGTATTTGCAATCGCAGGAGTAGGATACCTGTTGGGAAGAATTACCATCAATGGTGTTTCTTTAGGAACCGCAGGTGTTTTTATTGTTGCCCTTTTGTTCGGTGCATTCTTGTATACACCGCTTGCAAATCAGTTAAAAGTGGGCGATGCTTCGTATGTTTCCAACGCACTTAAAATTGTTGAAAACTTAGGTTTAATTCTCTTTGTCACTTCGGTAGGCTTTATTGCAGGCCCCAGTTTCTTTGGTGACTTAAAGAAAAACTTCAAGTCTTACATTCTCTTGGGGCTTATCATTATTTTGGTGGGCGGTCTTTCTTGTGCAGGTTGTATTATATTTGACAACAAAGTGTACGGTCGCGACCTTGAAGAAGTTTCTGCAATGTTGGTTGGTTTGCTTTCTGGTTCTCTTACTTCTACTCCGGCCTTCTCTGCTGCAAAAGCAACGGTAACACAGGGCGCTGCAATTGATTACGAAGCGATTGTAGCTGTAGGACACGGAATTGCATACCTCTTTGGCGTTGTAGGCGTTGTTCTTTTTGTTCAGCTGGTGCCCAAATTTGCAAAGGCTAACATGGATGTTGAACGCGCAAAACTTTCTGAATCTGCACCTGAAGCTCCATCAAAACTGACAGGAAAAGAACTTGAACTTGATCCCTTTGGATTCTGTGCATTCTCTCTTGTTGCAGTACTGGGTGTTTTCTTTGGTTCATTTAAGTTTGGTAACTTCTCTCTTACCACAACAGGTGGTTGTCTTATTCTTTCACTTATCTTCGGTCACTTCCAGAAGTTGGGTAAAGTAAGCATCATGCCTCAGGAATCAACACTTAAGGTTTTCCGCGAACTGGGACTTATGCTCTTTTTGATTGGAGCAGGTGTTGCTGGAGGAGCAAGCTTTGTCAAATACTTCGAATGGGTATACTTCATCTACGGAATTATTATGACAATGCTTCCAATGATTATTGGTTACATCTTTGCAAAGTATGTTCTTAAACTGAACTTGTTGAACAACTTGGGTTCAATTTGTGGAGGCATGACATCAACTCCTGCTTTGGGAACATTAATTTCTACAGCGGGAACAGAAAAAGTTGCAGGCGCTTACGCTTCAACATACCCCATTGCACTGGTTGCAGTAGTCATTGTTTCTCAAATGCTTATCATTCTGTTCAGATAGTCTAACTTTGAACACCAAGGGCTAGTCCAACCGACTAGCCCTTTTTTTACACTAAGTAAACAAAAAAGCCGTCCCTCTCGGAAAAAAATCCTTTTTGCAATTAGTTTGACACACGCAAGAAAAACCTAGTTTATTATATAAACTAGGTTTTTCTTGACGACAAAAAATAAAAGGCTACCCGTTAGAGTAGCCTTTTATTTTTTGTCACATCTCCTGTGGGAATTGAACCCGCGTTGTCGGGATGAAAACCCGATGTCCTAACCACTAGACGAAGGAGACTTAAGATGATAATACTATATCGAAATACAAAAGTTTTGTCAAGCGGTCAAAGACAAATTTTATAAAGACATATCAAATTTTTTCATAAGCTTTGAACGCAAAAGCTGAGCATCTTCAGACTTAAGCCCAAGACGGTCTGCTGCATCCAAATCTGCAAGCGCTTTTTGGTAGTCGCCTAAATTAAAATACGAAAGCGCTCGTCGGTAATAAACATGACTATGATATGCATTAAGTTCAATTGAAGCATCAAAACTTTTAATTGCATCTTTTTCATTACCTTGCACACTGTATACAATACCTTCGTAATAATAGGCTCTAAAGTTTTTAGGATCTTGTGCAATACTCTGCTTAAAGTCGGCAAGGCTTTCGTCATAGCGGTTTTGTGCAAAGTATGCCATACCTCGGTGCTTAAGAATTACCGACTGAACAATTGCTGGTGGCTGTGGAGTCGATTCCAAAATTTGTGTGTAAATACGAACAGCCTTCTGTAAGTTACCTGTGTTGTGTGCATGAAGCGCTTCAAGCACTAAATCATCTATTGTGCCCTTTGTGTAAGGAGAAGTGTCAACAATTGATTCGGGAGGAGGAAGTGGCGCCTGTTGCTTTGCGTCATGCTGTGTTTCTCCAGTAACAAAATCTGCTTTTTCGTAGAAAGTATTTCGTCTAAAGTCAAGTTCGTTTTGCAGTTTTTTCTGATAGTCACGAATTTCCTGAAAAATAATGTCTGCCAAAGTAAGACTTGCATTTATGGAAGCAAGTTTACGGCGCAAAGGTTTGTCAAAGGGATTAAACTCTGATTTATAAATAAGCTCGTGTTCTACTTCTGCCCAAGCATCTTGCAAAATGGTGCGTATTTGAATTTCTACAACGGTATCAGCAGGCAGTTGCGGTTCTGCGAGTGTGGGCATACACTCTTTAGGAATTTTTACCAGCACATGTACTGACTCATAACCAAACTCTTTAACCGTCTGATCATTTCCCTTGCGCTCTATTTCGGTAACATCAAAGGCTGCCTGTAACTGCTTTTCTACAACATCAAGATCTTCTAAAAAGGCACATATGACACGAATACCAATCATATCGGTAAGGGGAACTAAGGTGCGTGATGCTGCATCTTCCGATTTTTTTCTGAGAATTTTTTTATAATAACTGTCAAAAGATTTAATACGAGATTTATAGGTTGGATTTGAGGGCAAAGAAATGACGGTCTTTAACTTTTGTTCCATCAATTCAAGAACCTGCATAAACACCGGCTGATAGGAGGCATACAGATTTCTCATTGCTTCTTTTGCGGGTAATTGTTGTGTAGATTCCATTTTACTTTCCGTACCAACTAAACTTTTCAATAAAAAAAGCCGTTCATGTTGAACGGCTGTGTTTGACAGACTGAAAGCCCAATCGACTTACAGTCCGTCTGAAAGTTTTGACAATTACTGCTGTGAACCAGCGTTCTTGTAGTCGTCTGTATCAAAGAGTTCGTCTGCTGTAGACATCTTTGTGCGTTCGATAACGCGGTTAACCTGCTTGTTACCAAAGCGACTGATTTCTGCAGCCTGGCGCTCTTTTTCTTTCTGTGTGATGATTCCCCACAGATCTTCTTCGTCGATGTCACGGTCAGCAGTAAGAACTGCCAAGTCATAGATAACGCGAACGTCTTTGAAGTATCCTACGAAGTCTGCACCAATGTCAGCTGCGTCACGGCAGATCTGGAAACCAGAGAACTTAACAAAAGGAACTCCACGAGGATAGATAGGATAAATGCGGATTTCGCGAGTACGAACTTCTGAAATGTAATCAGGGTTGTTCCATACAAGTGTCTTCCATCCGTCAAATTCCAAAGTACCCATGTAGTAGCGGCGTTCAACATTGTCGTTGTCGGTAAGCAGAACATAGAGTGAGTGGGGGAAGTTGTCTCCCATTGTTGTTACTGAAATTGATTTGATAGTTCCAACATTGTGGATAAGACCGTAACCTTCGTCAGCATTCTGTCCTTCGAACAGATATTTACCCTTCTGCTCTGCAGTGGGTTCCTGGCGGTTACCGTCAGCATCGTTATCTGAAAGTGGTTCATAAGCCTGAATCTCGAAGGGAGGAACGATTTTTGCGTTTGCATTTGAATTCCATGTGGGGAACAGGATGCGAACACCCATAACGTCCTTACCTGCAAAGGGAACTTCTGCACTTTCTTTAACAGGAGCAGCCTTTACAACTGACAGACCCTTAGACTGCACATTCTGAGCAGAAGAGTTAAGAACAACTTCCCAGTTAGGCAGAGCGAGAGAAGTCTTCATCAATGACTTCTGATCATCAGTGAAAGAAGCACCTGCGGCAATTGAATAGTCCATCACAGTACGGCCGTTCTCCGTGGCGTTTCCGTTTTCGTCCATGACGCAATCAGCTTCAAGATTGGTGAAGTCAATGAGCGTCTGTGTCTTTGCGAATGCACTTCCAGCCAAAAGCATGGCAGCTGCAGTCAACATTACAATTTTCTTCATTCGAAGCTCCTTCTTATACGCTTTGATGTAGCCTTGTACAATATAGTATCTAACAAGTCGGGTTTTTTGTCAACGGCTTTTTTTGCTTTTTACGCAAGTTTTTTTGACCTTAGAACCCTACCCTTCGACCTGTATACTGTCAATGTACACCTCTACAGTATCAATATTTGTGAAATTCCTCACAATATTCCGTTTAAACATAGATATGCCTGTCTTTATATCGGCACATTCTTCTGAAAAGAACAGTGCGTTTTTAGACAGACCTACATATACTTTTCCGTCCTTAACAATGCAGAATTCAACTGCGGTACCTTTAGCAAACAAAGGCAAAAAACGGTTGGTACGAGGACCTAACACTAAGGATTCAGTAAAAGCACGAACTTGCTGCTGATTATCCTGCTCTTTGGAAACCAGGCGAGTCTCTGTATACACTTTATCTGAACCATATTCACCAAAAAACATAACATAAGGGTGCCAAGGGTTATGCATTGCATACAAAAGGGCACTTACAATAAAGGCAAGTCCTAAAATGAAAAGAGGAATTAGAAAAAGCTGTTTTTTTACGCTTTCTTTCACAAGTTACTCCAAAACCCAAAGACTTACATTCCGGTAAATCCGCGGGAACGTTCAAAATGCGTTACAAACGCAGCAAGCCCATTATATATCCCAAGGCTCAGTTTCTGCAAGTAGGTCTCATCTATAAGTTGCAGAGCTTCTTTTTCGTTAGTTAAAAATCCTGTTTCAATAAGAACACTGGGCATATTTACATTACGAACAACAAACCATTCTTCTGCTTTTATGCCACGAGAATTACTCAGATTTCCCACTTGAGCACCAATTCCATCGAGAATAAAGTTAGCAATAAGCATAGACTCTGTTGTAAATTCTTCTTCCATCATGTCGTTAAGAATTGAATTGACGGTTGAGTCTCCAGATAAATCTTCATTCAAAACTTGACGGCGGTAACCAGGATTAAGATACCAAACTTCATAACCGCTTGCTTTTTTGTCGAGACTTGCATTCACGTGAACAGAAACATACAGTATTGCTTCGTTAGCAGAAAGTTTTACCGAATTAGCAATTTCAGTGCGCTGTTCAAGAGATAAAAACACATCGGTACTTCGTGTCATAAGAATGCGCTTATCTGGATACGCTTTTTTAAGACGGTCGTACAAAAGAAGTGCAACATTTAAGTTTATGTCTTTTTCGTTAACCGTAACTTTTTTTCCGCCAACAGTGTAACTTGCATTTGCTCCGGGGTCTTTTCCGCCGTGACCTGGATCTATAAGAATTGCTCCAATGCGATACTGAGCTGCGTTTGTTTCTGTCTTAAAGAAATTTTCTGCTGATGTCAAAAAGGCTTTCGTTACCATAAGATTTCCGTTTTGAACAAGCGGTGCATCGACAGAACGAATATGTGTATAATCTTCAAGAACAAAATCATCTCCCGCCTGGAATGCAATCTGATGTCCGTTCTGTTCAAGGATTCCACACAAAGCAAGCGGATCCCAGTACAAAGTCATACCTGACTGAGCAGACGCTTCGCTTAAATTAACCAGTGCAGAAGTTTGCGCAAAAGTATGTGCTGCAAAAAAGAGACTTACAAAACAAAGACAGATAGCAAGGCGGAAGTACTTTTTCATTTGTTCCTCCGAGAATGTCGGGCTGTTTTTTGTTCAAGTTGGAAAGAAGTGTCATCTGCAACATAGAGAGCGCCCTGAATTCCTCCGCGAATAAGAGCAGACCAAAATCGTTTTGCATTTAACACAGGATGTTTGGGACAAATTTGGTCAAAGAGTCTGAGCGTTTGCTTTAAGCTTCGGTGATTACAATCTTCTAAACTGTCTGCAACACTTTCTAAGACAGAAGGTAATTGCGAAAGAACAGGACTGTCTTGTTCAATATCAGGCAAAGATGAAAGTGAAGCAACAAAATTTTGTCTAAGCGTTTCTTCAAGCGTAAAGAGAGAGGGAGGGAATCCCTTTTCTGATTTAAGCACTTTACCTGCAAGGAAGGCATCTGTTTCTTGATTAGGAGCTTCAAGACGAAGCACAAAACTTGCGGCACAGGTTTGGCTTGCATTAACGGCAAGTTCTCTTGTGGGAGCACGAGAAATAGCATTACCGCATTTTTCTACATTGTTACGAGGGAAGACAACTTCACTACCCTCTTTTGCTCTAAGGAATGTATCTTGTACAAAGGGAACAGCGGTGGCCTGATCTGCTCCATACACTTTTTTTACAATTCCCGGAACAGAAAGCCATGCTCTTTCTGCACTCACTTGCTGACAGGGAACTTCATAAATACCAAAAGGAACATCATGTATGGCAAGGGGGCGACGGTGCTGTAACAAATCTTCGGGTTCACGACCAGTTGCAATTAACAGCGCTTGTTTCGTTAAGTTAAGCGAAGAAGCATAAGGATAGGTCCAACCAGACATATATCCTCCCGAAAGACGAGCTGCAATTTCTCCAATCATGGGACCTTTTTCTGTGTATTTGATATCAGCTTTTGCAACTCCGTTAGTAAGACCCAGTGCTTTTATGCCTCGAGCAAAACATGCAATGAGTTCTGCCTTTACATTTTCATCTGCTGATGTTGGCATCGTGTGACCCATTTCAATAAAGTAGGGTTCGTAAAAAATATGGCGGTCTGCAAAACCGGTGATGGTAAGTGTATCATGATACACAACTGCATCAATGGAATACTCAGAGCCCATCATGTAATCTTCAAGAATAGCTCGCCCACTCCGAGAAGCTCTGACTGCTTCTTCTACTGCAGGAAGAAACTCTTCTTTACTGCGAATCATACGACAACCCCGAGCTCCCATATTGTCTACGGGTTTAACAACAGAAGGAAAAGTAAGTTCGTCTAATTTTCCAGATGCAATAAACGATGCAATTTCTGTGCGAGAAATTTGTGTAAAGTGAGGAGAAGGAACAGCAGCTTCTTTGAAACAGGTTCGCATGGCAATTTTGTCGCTTGCATTTAAAGCAGCCTGGTAAGAATGCTGTTTTGGCAAATGACATTTTTCTGCAACATAAGAAACGGTGGTCGAAAAATCGGTTCCTGCGGTAAAAACGCCTGCAAGCTCAGAACCCAGCGACTGTGCAAGGGCAAGGACTGCATCTTTGTTCTTTAAGTCAATGGGCTCAAAGCGGTCTGCAAAGGGAACACATACTGCATGCGGATTTGCATCAACAACAACAGCCTTGTAGCCCAAAGCTTTTGCTGCTTCGATTGAAGGCTTTTGCATGAGGCCTGCTCCCAAAATAAGCACACAACTATTCTGCATCATATAGCACTCCTAGTCCAAATCTGCGGTTTTACGGCAATAGACTTCAAATGTATCGCCAAGGTTAAAGAGATGGCTTGCGGCTCCCAACATATTGTATTGGAGAGAATTCTTTTTCCAGCCATGTTTTTTTGCAGAAGGAAATCGTTCAGGATGAATTCCTGTTGAAACCGTTTTTACTACAGAAAAACCATAGCGCTTCAAAATAGACTGAGCTCGAGCTGGTTCCCACAGCGTATAATGGTCTGCAGGACTTTGGGTAAAGAAAGAACGCGTATTGTATTTTCCACTTACGCCAGAAGCTGACGGTGTACTAAAGGCAAAGACACCACCTTTTTTTACCAAACGAGAAACAGCTTTAAGCACACTGTCTAAATCTTCAAAATGTTCAATAACGTACCACATAGTTACGGCATCAAACTGCTGAATACCAAATTCTCTTCCGGGATCAAACTGAGGGAATGAAGAACAAACTGCTGGATATTTAAGCGATGTCTGAACATATTCCACAGCATCTTTTGAAACATCAATGCCAAAGACTTGCCAACCACTATCATTTGCTGCATCCATAAAGGGTCCCATTGCACAGCCAATATCAAGTACCGTTGGAGTTACCGGAGAATGCATTCTGCGGTATACATAATCTATAAGTCCAACACGGCGCACTCCCTGAGCTTTAATTGACGCAAAATCATCAAGATAGGTTTTTCCATACTGCTTTTCGTAATCTTCAAAAAAGTATGCGTGATTGTATTGGGTTTCTTCAGACTGTAAAGTCCATGCCATATAGATCATGCCACAATTCTGACAGCGACGGAATGTTCTTTCGGGAGTTCGAGCTACAACAGGGTCTCGGTGACTAGAAAAAGTTCTACAGACAGGGCAAGAAATGCGACGACCTTGAGACAGACGAACAACAAAATCGGTAAGCGAAAGATTTTTCTGTTCAACAGGACGGAAGAGTGACTGTGGATTTGAAACTGCCTGTTTTACAGTCGATTCATTTACAGAAGCAGCAGGAATACAGGTAAAGCCATAGGTTTTTGCAAGGTCTTCGTGTAAAGCGGTCGTTCCCAAAAGTAAGACTGCACAGCCAGCATTTGCAGCTTCGAAAGCAGTAAATCCGTAATGAGTTACCACTAAATCGTAGGAAGCAAGTTTTTCACGCAAATTTTCTACAGGAGGAATAACTTTTACGAATTTGCTGATGTCTGCGTTTAAGTTTTCTTGCATAAGAATTGCATTTTCTTGCGAAGAGGCAACAGCAGTTACATACATTCCCGTACGAGCAAGGGCAACTGTTGCGGGAACAGTAAGGCCAGCAGGATCTTCTCCGCCAAGAACAACAATTGCCGTATGAAGAGCGGCTTCTTTTGCACTTTCGTTTCTGCGGTTTTGTGGAAGCGGAATAAAAGCACTTTCGGTACGGTTTGCTTCACGACTAAGCCCTACTGAAGGAATAATGTCCAGTAAGTAATCAACATAACTTGTATCGAGTCTGCCTTCGTCCAAAGCAGCAATAGCAACTTCAGGACAAGCAGTTAACTTTTGCACTATCTGATCATCTGCATGGAACAAATCGGTAATAATCAGTTTGTAACAAGAGGCAGCGTTAATGTCTCTTACAATTTGGTACTGATTAAGACCTTCTTTTACTGCTTCTTGTAAAAGATTTTCGCACTGTTCAAGGCCTGCATCTTGGGGAATATAAATGTCCTGTCCTGTGGTGCGAGCAATATCAAGACAGCGTCTTAAGTGTCCGGTTCCCTTCCCTTTTTTTACACAGGGAACTAAAAGCACTGGATTTCTTACAAAGTTGTTCCACATGCCGTTAAGAATTTCTTCTGTGGTGTAAGCTTTCGTAACTGCCTTTTCTCCAGAAACAGCATGTACCAAAGCAAGTGCCCGACGGTAATCGGCAGGAGTGTCTATTGTGGTGCGTAATTCAGAATAATTCCAACGGTTGGGTGCCTTAATAAAAAGACAGTTATAAGATTCGCGGTGATTGTACAAAGCAGGTCCAACATGTTCGTGGTCGTAAGGATCTGAAGTTTCTGACGCTGCTTTCAAAAGTGAATGAGCATTAAACATTTCTACGCCAGAACCATGGGGTAAGTCGGAGAATGTAATATAGTCTACAGGGCTTGCTTCATCACGAACAGAAAATTCTTCTTCAAGAGCAGCTGCAGCTTCGTAAAACAAAAAGGGATTATCAGCGGTAGCACGAACAACTACATCTGCCTTTGACTGTTCTATGATGCGGCAAAAACGGTCAAGCACATCTTGAGTAGAACCAGCAAAAAGTTTCCAACCGTGACGCTCAGCAACAGCAGAAAGTTCTTTTTCACTATCGAAATCAGTTGCAAGATAGTATTCATCTGCAGGAACTTCTTTCATTGCATCTAAGACCCAGTCAATGACGCATTTTCCGCCTAAAGGAAGTAAAGCTTTGCGCGGTAATCGAGTCGAAGACAATCTGCACTGAACAATGAGAACTGTTTTTCTTTTTTTACGGTTGAACAAATTCAAAAACTTCATCTTATTTTCCCCAGTTTTCTATGAGCAGTGCCGCATCTGTTTTAAAGCGGTACTTGTTTTTTTCAGTCCATGCACGAGCTTCGGAAAAAGAACGAATCGCTTCGTGTAATCCCAGTGAAGCATGACGCTTGTAAGAAAAAAATGATATTTTGGGAATAACCGCATGATCAACATCATATACAGGAGCAAGATTTTTCAAATAAAAGCGCAGGTATGAACGGTCAGCGGTGGTATCGACAATTGAAGGGAGCATATCATAAATAAGAACAAAGGCAGAAGACAGTGAACATTTTTCTCCCCACAGCCAGGCACGCATAAAAAGATCAAGCTTTTGCCAGTATTCAGAAGTAATGGTATAGTCTGCTCCTCCCAGTTCAATGTAGGTTTTTCGATTGTACAAACCAACCCAATCTGCTGCAAAAAGAGTCAAACTTCCGTCTACAGTACTGGTTAAAGGAAGCACGGTAAACTGAGCTTTTTTTGTATCGGGAACAAAAATGACAGGACGGTTTTCTAGCTGAGCATCGTACATGTTCTCTTGAGTAAGCGCACACAATCGCGGACACACGCAAAACTGTTTGTGTTCAACAAGAAGCTTTTCTAAAAGAGGCGTAATGATTGTATTTTGATGGCACAGATCATCGGTTAAAACAAGAACATAGTCATTAGTAAGTTGAGCCATACCTATGTTAATCATATCTCCAATAGTTAAGTCTTCGCGGGTTATAACAAAATGTACTTGCGGAAACTGATGTACCAAAGTGTCAAACTGTGCGCTGGGGTTACTTGCCATTACGCAAACAATATCTGAAAATCCGGAAGCAATGCAGTGTTCCAAACTGTGAGTCAAAAGTTGGTGACCGTTACGGTTTAAAAGCAGACATCCGCTTGTAAGTAAGGGATGAGTAATTCGTTCACTTCCGCCTAAGACGGTGAGTGTTATTTGACGCTGATTAAAAATTGAAGGTATAGTACTCATCACACTTCCTGCACAATTCTGAATATTCACCGCTTACTTGACACGGTACCTGTTTTACAATCT
>OCVV011203957.1_pt1 | contig 20992 bp, 10 predicted proteins | sample 1539721 | NCBI WGS metagenome assembly OCVV01 (sample SAMN02144230, study PRJEB22623) | gut metagenome | biome: sheep rumen | host: Ovis aries | place: New Zealand
CGGCTTCCCCAGCCAGTAGCCAAGCTCACACTCATCGTCACGTTCTGTCATATCCGTGTGACCGTTCAGTTTAAGTTCGATCGCGCCGATTGCCTTGCTGTCCGTTTTCAGACAGATAGCATATGCTTCCCGGCCGTTAAAGACATTCCGGATTACATCCAGGCTCTCTTCTACGCTCTGGTGAGGCGGCCATCCGGCGATCGGGCCGACGTCCGGATCTTTTGCATATTGATATAAGTTCTCTGCGTCACTTTCCTCCCAGCGGCGCAGGATCAGTCTTTCGGTTTCCAGCATTTCGACCATCCTCATTTTCTCATGATGTAATCAAAAAGTTTCTTTGAAAAGAGTTTTGTCCCGACATTTATACCGACATTTCAAATGCCTAGAGCAGCTTTGACGGCTGGCATGTCTCTTTGCATTCACGCAGCAGCCCGTCCACTGTTGTTCCGAGAATGTCTGCAATCTTTGGAAATAAAGCGATGTCCGGATAAGAAAGGTCTCTCTCCCACTTAGAAACGGCTTTGTCAGTAACGCCAAGCAATTCTGCCAGCTGGAGCTGGGTCAGATTATTCTGCATCCGCAGGGTGCGGATACAGGAGCCAAGTGTAGATTGCTTCACTGTATACACCTCCTGCGCCATAAAATATCATGAGGGAGAGAGGCAGACAATCGACTATTGGTTTCATCAGTCTTCTTCTCCAAACTCAAATAACATGAAATGCTTATTCCAGGCTGTAGACAGCATATTCTTTATTGCTGCTTCAATGACTGCCTGATGCTGTGGATGCATGATGAAGAAATAATACCGCTGTGAAGTCGTCTTAAACTTCAATGCGAGACCTTTCGCATCTGGAAAGACCTGGCTACATATCAGTTCCTTGTGCTGTCGAAGATAGAAGTCATCCGGTTTTCTTGCCTTATGCTGATAGTAGATTATGCTCGATTGCTGAGCATAGTAATCTGCCAGTTCATCATACAGGACGTATTTGTTCTCTTTAGGTCTCCCAACCGCAGAAGGAACAATTAGGCCGTTATCAGGATCTACGCATACAATGTTATTCCCAGTCAAAGTGCTAAGGGCTTTATTGTGCCATGCTTTTCGAATCGACTCTCTTTCAGTTTTCGTCTTTCCTGTAAAGTCGAGTCGTTCTGAGTAAAAGCTTGCCTGGAGTATGCTCTCATTTTCCAGATAACAGGCTTTCCGGTGGTTGCTCTCTACAATATTCTTTAACGCCAACCACAGCGCCGCATCGCATGCTTTATACTCTTCTTGGTCTAGATATTTCACATGACGCCCATCACCATTGTGGTTTTCGTCCGGAGTCAGGTACCAGTTGACACCGATTGACAACCCAGCAGTCTGTAAAGTGCGAAGAATGCCCAGCTTGCTGAAATCTCCTAAATCACCTGTATATCGGTCCTGCATATCGGTCGTCCTTTGCTATCCTACGCTTTATATTTCATCGCAATCTCATCTACCGTATTCTTTCCAAGTGTCAGAATGTCGTCATCCAATACAGCAAAGATCACCTTCAGATCCGCTTCTGGATGCTTCTCAAAGAAATCTGTGCACGCCTGGATAGCTTTCCTCCACGCCTTGTCCTTTGGATATCCGAAAATACCTGCTGAAATAAGCGGGAATCCGATTGAATGGCAGCCGTTCTCTAATGCCAATTCCAAAGACCTACGATAAGCGCCGTACAATTGTTGAGGCTCATTATGATCTCCACCGTTCCATACGGGGCCTACGGCATGGATAATATACTTCGCTTTCAAATCAAACCCTGGTGTGATCACAGCTGATCCAGTATCACAATGCCCGATCTCGTTGCAGGCAGCTTGTAACTTATCATGACCTGCCGCGCGGAATATTGCGCCGCAAACACCGCTGCCAGCCCATAATCCGTCATTTGCAGCATTCACAATCGCGTCTGTATCCAAATCGGTGATCCCGATTTTCTTGATCTCGATCGTGTTATTCGAACTTGGCTTTGCTTCAGGACTTGCAGGTGCAGGTGTTTCCAAATAGACCGGTTTCAGGTACGGAACGACTATAGCGTCATATAGCTTAACCGTCCATTTTGCATGGAACTTCGCAATCACCGGCCAGTCTGCTTCGTTATCAATCCCGACACCGTCAATCTTGTAATAGATCTTGGATGATTTTTTATCATCACCACGATCCCAAATCAGTTCCTCGCCAAGTGCTCTCTCGATTTCCGTTTTGTGACCGACAACCAGATCATATGCTTTCTTGTTTTCGTTATTATCGGCCTTGCCGAAATATACTTCAACGCGGGCAGAATCAAAGTTGCCAACGCAGCACAGGTTGAATCCCTGAATACCGAAGTAGCCATTAACCCAGTTTTCCTTTACTGGATTGCAGTTACTGAAAGCACCACTTTCGGCATTTGCCTCTTTGATCAGGTCAAGAGCATATGTCCAGAATTTCTTTCTTACCTCGTGGCGAGTGCCGGCAATCTGTTCATCCTCTTCGGTTCCGTCTTCATCCCTGAGATAAAAGACCAGGTTCGTCGGGTCAAGATGATAAAGACCGAACAGACGCTTCAGAATCGACAGCTTCATCCATGTGCTTGTATTCCTCTCAACGAAGATACCGCGGTCAATTTCGATATATCCACGCAGGTCCTGCTTTCTGTGGCTTACATAGGTTGCCAGGTCTACGCTTTGGTCTGTTTCATATGCCAGATTATTCAAAACAGACTTGTCCTCTGAGTGAAGAATACGGACAACGCTCTCAAACATCTCTGCCCAGTTCTTAACCGGCTGTTCCATGGTAAGGTAAGCAAATCGAGCGATCTTTCTTCCGGTCAGATCAATCTCGTCGTCAAGGGTATAAGAATCGAGCTGCTTTTCTATCGGACGGAAACTTGTCACCGGAGATGCCCATATCTCAAGAGCACGCTGCTGGACATAATCATTTCTGAGCTCCAGCTCTGCTTCAGTCCACTGGTTCTGGGAACCAATCCACTGATTCATGCGGATTCCGCTGTCCTTGAACCCGTTTGCCATATCCCGCTTCTCCAGAAAGCTGTTATTACTGTACTTGGAGTTGTAGGCCGTCAGGGTCAGGTTCGCCATTCTATGCAACCAAGTTTCATGGATTCGCTCGTAATCTGAACCAAGTGCCTCTGCCCATGCGGGTGTCAGATGCTGCGGCATGATATGTTCGATGGAATAATCTCCATCGTCAAAGTGGCGATATACATCTTTATCTTCGATGGTGCCGTAGTTTTCAAAGCGCTCCAAGATATACATCTTGTTCTTGGCATTCATCGAATAAATCTGCTTCACACCAAAGGCATCAGCAAATTCGGCATCCTCCGGGAAGCGGGCACGCTCTTTCTTTGAGAGCAACGCATATTTCAGTTTTTCCAGGTAATTCTCAGCAGTACCATCGTATCGAATCACTTCTTTATGCAGCAGTAAGAAGATCTTATTCAACTGGTTGGTAGGCAGCTCGCAAATGGTTCTGCGGAACAGATAATTCTCTGTTGTCAGGAATATCTCCACCACATCATCCAATGAAAGTGTACCTTCCGCCTGCAAACGCAGGACTTCCAGGAAGAACGGTCTGGTGACCGTAGTTTCCAGTCTGTTCAAGCGATAGATGCAAGAAGCCAGACGTTTGTCCGGTACTTGCGCAGTCAGGAGTACACGATATAGCTTTGCGTAGTTCAGAAGATCAATCAGCAGTCCTTCGATTTCTACTCGTTCATCCTCCACGTAGTTCTTAAACGTGAAATAGATCTTGTTCAATGACGGCGTTGCCTGCTGTTTTACGCTCAGGTAGTCACGTACAAAGAGATCGACTTGATAGTTCGTATTCTCTTCAATCTTGTTCCAGTACTTCTCGTAATAGACTTCCTGCTGCTTGGAAGGCTGTCCCATCAGGATATAATTGCGGATCTTATCGCCTTCAGAAAGATCCAGGCCCGTGGAGTTCAGGCTTTCAAAGATCAACTGCGGATTATCATCGGAATCAAGGCGAATACTGATGATCTCAAGGCTGCGAATCGCCTGGAAAAGTTTATCAATCGTGATCTCTTCCTTCTGAATCCGGTCGTAAAAATAATTGTAATTCGTGGTCAGATTGGATCCGCCAATGTGCTCGGTTTCCTCATCAAAGAGTTTGCCGAACGCCTTTCGATCATTCTTGATCGGTTTCAGCTTAATGCGGGTTTCCTCTGGCTGGTACTTGTCTACCAGATAATCCTCGTAAATCCGGTCACTGAGCCTGTTATCAGCCGGGACCACCTTGCCTTGCCGGATCAGGTTGTACATTGCAAGAAGGAGCAATGAAACAGTAGTCAAACGCTGCTGACCATCAATGATTTGGTATTCTTCATTATCACCGTCCGGATTATATGTGGATACGATACTTCCGAAGAAATGATTCTTCCGATTGTTCCGAACCACTTTTACCAGGTCATCATAAAGCTGCTTGCAGTTCTCGATCTTCCAGTCATAATTTCTCTGATAAACCGGAATGACAAAACGCTTGTCCGCGCCTTCCATGTATTTTATAAGCTTTGTCTCAGAGCCCTTCATCGCAACCCCTTCTTTCTATTCCTGTATTTCTTCCAAGTACCGAACCGACTTTCCGGCAGCCTTAGCATAATTGATTTCTGACCGTGTGCTGGAGCCGATATACCCTCCGACGTTGATCACATAGATTTCATCAGCCATATCGATCTTACGTTTATGCATATCATCCAGCATTTCCTTTGTCCGTGTCAGTGTGCCCTCATCCATATCCTCCCAGACTTCATTATCACCGGAGTGGCCGAAGAGACCGACACTAATCACTATATTGCCCTCAAGAGTCAAGCGCTTTTGTGCTTCCATGAAAGCATCTTTGAAGCGAGTACTGCCGCAGAGAGTGATAACTTTGTATTTTCCAACCATTTATAACTCCGATTTCGTGTATTTACGTCTCCGCAGGTCAAATGCAGGCATTGTACCTTCCAATACATCAATAACGTGTTGCTTCATGTCATCGTTCTCAATAGATCCCGCTGAGTAAGAAATGCACCGTCCATTTTTGTCCATGTCACAATAAATAATCTGTTCAGCATCACACGCTACAGCTATGTTGGGATTATGTGTAACAATGATAACTTGTCTCCGGTTCTTTGCAGCACAGATACAAGGCACAAGTTTTGAATAGACTGATTGATTGTCCAAATTATCTTCTGGCTGATCAATTATAATCGGTGTACTGTTTTTATTCAGTGCCAGATAAAAAATCAGCAATACTATTCCTCGTTCTCCCGGAGAAAGCTCATCCAGGTTTCGATCACCAACCTTCAGTTTGAAGGTCACACCAATATAGTCCAGCCCATACAAGTATTCATAGAACGCTTCCTTATCAGATATTTTCTTATCTGAGCTGTCTATGTCCTCGTCTACAGCTTCCATAACCTTATTCAATAATTCAAGGAGACTATTCTTGTCTTGGAAATCAGTACCTTTTAGCAATCGTTCCATCAACTTATGCGCATCCGTTTTTCCTTTAAAAATTCCCGTATGCTTGTGGTTTACAAATGCCAGTACTTTTTCGACAAAGTCATTCTCTATCAACTGTATTTCAGCATCAAAGACCACACGATCTTCTAATTCTCCGAGTAATGTATCAATCTCCTTTTCAACCGGTGCATAGATTTCCTGATATATGGTCATGAGATTCTGCTTACATGAGAATAATGCAAACAGGAGATCATTCCTTTTAGAACGTGCATTTTGATAATCAGCTTGAAGCTTTGTACGAAGGTATTCTGATTCATTTTGGAAGAAAACCAAAGTGTCTTCCGTATTTGCGTCACCGATTATACTCCTTTTTTCTTTTTCCCAATCATCAAGATCCTTTAGGTATTTCTGATAGGCTTTTTCTTCTGCATCGGCAGTATCAATTAAACCGTCCTTTTTTTCTCTTTCCTTCTTTAACTTGTCTTCTAGCCCTTCCGTATCATCGTCCCCATTGATCTGCCTAAGGTATTCATTTCTTTTATCCTGCAGACATTTCAAATAGTCCCTCAATGCCTGAATTGGACTTTTCAATACCATGCTATGATCAATATCACTCAGTCCGTGCCCGACAAAGAAATCATCAACAATGGATTGAGTATCCTGAACGCTTTGCTCGATGAGCTCAATCTTAGCAATCAGTTCTTTCGTTTCTTCGATATATGTATTTGTTGTGGTAAGGTCATTCCTTAACTGACTAATTTGTTCTTGAAATGCCTCAATTGCAGTATTAATTGCAGTGAGGTTCTTTTGGTATTCCTCGTTTCCTTCACTTGGGACAGGCTTTTTAACTTCTTTTGGCTTTGTTCTCTCATGACGTTCTAAGGTTTCCTGCATCTTTTTTAAGCTGTCAGCAATCCTTTTGGCATAAGCACTCGTCATCTTGCTTTCAAGATGTATTATAGTTCCGTTAATTGTAGATATTTCTCTCTTGATACCCTCTATTTGAAGACCAATAGTCGCGGAACGATTGTCTACCAATTCTTTGAGATTAGTTGCGGTTCCTCGCTCGGTTGTGTCCACATAAGAGAAAATTACTCTGTCTATTTCTGATTGGAATTCCGATCCCATATCATTGCAGACGTCTTCAATATACTGTTGTGGTAAGTACTGGGCATCTTCAATAATTGTTCCAAAATCATCAACGTCTAAGGCAACATCTGAGGTATGACCATCTCCCCATGTTACCGTAGCGACATAATCTGCAGCATAATTATTTGGTGCCTTTCTAAACCGTTTGTCATTCAGAAATGCGGCTTTATGCATCGTTGTACATTTACATAATTGTCCGACAATATCCGACAGAGCGCTTTTCCCGCTCCCTTTATTCCCAATTATTGCAATAAGGCCCGAATTAAGTGGGAGATCAAAGTCGAACCACTGCAAATTATTGTGCCGTGGATCATCAATGCGATGAACTGCTACTTTTGCAATATTGTTTCTCTTGTTTTTATTCTCTCGATCTAATGCGGGAGGAATCGTGCCGATAAATACTCTCTGACGCGGTTGATAAAGGCATTGTTTAAGACCCTCAAATGTAACATCCGCTTTAATCCACAGCTTTTCCTTTACACTATAATTACGTGGATCATGATTATCGGAGCAGATAATAATCGGTTTTTCATCAATAGCTTCGAACACGATTGTTCTGTACTCTGTTTCGTCTTTCTTTCTATTCACTTCAAAGAAATGAATTGCTTTAGCAATATCAGCCTTCATTGCTTCCTTATAGGGAAGTGAATTGCTGATTTCCCTATCAAGGCCATTTGTTTTCTTTCCGGCATGAATTGTCAATAATGCGTTGTGTCTTTCTCCAAAACTGACAGCATCTTCGAATGTCCAGTAAATCTTTTCATCAGAATCGGCAGATTTTGCTTTATCCCGTTTCCAAGCGTCAAAATCGGCAGACAGAATATCCAAATCGGCCAAATTGGAGAATATCATGATAAGATGCAAATTGTTCGCACCTTTATCAGTTCTCAGCTCAACCCCTGGAAAGAATACAATATCAGGAGCTATTGATCGTAAATGCCTAATCCTATTGGCATCGATCAAAAAATGATCCGTAATAGCCACTGCGGCTATTTCGTTGGAATGTAGTGCATCACACAGCAGTTGATCTGCATCATCACCCTTATATCCATAATCGTATGATGATGCCGTATGTAAATGGAGATCCCATCTTCTCCACTCAGAACCACGAATATACATCATAATTACCCTCTACAATCCTTTCAATTAGCACTAGTTACTCCACTCCCAGCGCCTTGTACACTGCATCTTCTGCGCTGTTATAGAAAATCAGATTGAAACTGCCTACGAGATCGGCGGGTACGGTACCGAGATCTCCTGCAGAAGTTATTGGCAGTAATACTTTCTTCGCGCCGGAATCCAGGCACACCTGTAGCGCATTTGCAAGTTCATCTACCTTAATGATGGTGCCGCTGATGCTGATCTCACCAAGAACGGCCAGAGAGCTAACCGTAGGCTTACTCAGCGCAATAGAACTGAGGGCAATCAAAGTAGGCAGTGCAAGCTTGCTTGTCATCCCGATGCCCTGCAGATCCTGATAATTGATAATGTAATCTTTCGTGGTGGTGCTGATAGCGCCGCTGATCCGGTTGCCGTTTGCCTTCAGGAAGCTGAAAGCAGTATTGGATGCTTCACGGCATTCGCGATCTGATCCAAGGCCAGTCCGGTCAAACTTGCCATTGCCCGGCAGCATCTGGCTCTCCAGGCGGAATACTCCGATCATTCCGGATTTGCCACGGGAAACAGTGTAGACCTGTCCAGGATTGCACATGCCTTCCGGAATCAGTTTCCCTCCACCTTGTTCAGGTACGGAAACGTAATGCTCTTCAAAGGTCTCATTGTCTATGTAGGAGAAGTTCACATCATAGAACTCCATGCCGCCCAGCTTTTTCAGCTGTTCTTTAACGCGGCGGCGCATTTCCAGTGCCAGCGTCAGGATCTCTTCAATCTGCTCCTTATCGAATACGCCATCCGGATACAGCAGTTTCACATAGGCGTCCACCATCTTACGGACCGCAATAGTGTCACGTTGGTTCAGGTTCTTCCCCAACCGGAAATACTTGTCCAGGGAATCACCATACTGTTCTTTACGCAGCTCACGGATAAATTCGGACAGGTAGTCCGTTATAAAACCGTAGTCATCCGTAAAGTGTTCCGGACGGAACTTCGGAATCTCCCAGCCGGGTATGTAGCAGTGCATACGGTCAAGGAATGCAGTATCTGTGCCCATTTCCGGCGGGAACGGATCAAATAAGCTGGAAGTCTTGAGCAGAACATCCACGCTTTGATTGATATTGCCCACAAAGACCATGGAAGCAGAGGCAGCCTTCTCCTCTTTGCCACGGGCAAAGGAACCGGATGCCATGTAATCCTTCATGATCTGTACGCCATCTTTATCCTTGAAACGGATTCCGGCTACTTCATCAAAGGCCACACAATCCCAGAGACCGACAAGACCGACCTGTTTCCGGGACATGTTGTAGAACAAATTTGCCACAGTTGTCTGTCCACCGGAAACCAGGATACTGTTCGGAGAGATTTCCTTGAACAGATGTGATTTACCTGTGCTTCTCGGGCCGAGCTCACAAAGGTTGAAGTTATTCTCAATCAGCGGCAACATTCTGGTCAGAAGCAGCCACTTTTCACGATACTGCAGTTCATCAGGCTCCATACCGATAGAGCGAAGCAGCACGTCAATCCACTCATCCTTTGTGAAGGCCTTACGGCCGGCTTTCAACTCATCAATATCCACATGAGGCATCTGGATCGGCGTCAGCTTGCGGATATGGATCGGGGTTCCGTTTCTCTCTTCCTCGATAAACTCATAATCCAGCTGCACGATACACCAGATGCCGCCGCAGAGAAGTCTGTCGTATTTTGTCGGATATTCCTCATCGATTGGGATTCCTCTGAGGCCAAGGTTAGAGAAATCAGAGACATAGCAGTCATGCTTGATGTCCAGATTCACCGTGATCATATCAATAACCGTATGACTGCCGCGCTGACGAAGCACAGAAAGGATCTTCTGTGCTTCATCCGGGCGCACGAAATTATCGGCAAGAATCCTCTTGACGTTCTCGACGCCCTGCTCGATCACTTCAGGATCATCAGAGCTGCAATACTGTCCGAGAAGGAACTCCAACACATAAACCGGAACGTTCGCTCCTTCTTTGATTTTCTTTGTCAGATCCTTTCTGACAATCTTGCCATCGAAGTACTGACGGAGCTTGTTTTTCAGGACAGCTCTTCTGTCATCAGTCTCTAAAAATTCCGACATGCCTTAGCCTCCGTTCTATCTATCAGAAGTTGAAACCAAAATCATCTGCAAACGCCAGATCCATAATTACAGGATGGCGGAAGCTTTCAATTCCGGTCGCATCATCGTAAACAACAAGGTAATACTGCTTATTCTTGTCGTATTTCTTATTCTTGAATGTGAACCGCATCCGGAAGATTCTCTTCTGAGGATCAGCATCACGACTGTCTGCAATGTATGTATTCTCGTTGGAAATCTTTTCGTTATCCTCAGAGATGAAGTACATCTTATACGTGGTTTTCTTGATCGTATCGCTGACCGCATCGGACTGGATGAAGTCCATCGTTGTGATCAGGTTCGTGATCTTCTGAACGATGCTGACCAGAGCAATCTGGGCTGGCCTTGTTTCCATATGGCCACGTTCCATCTTAATATCCAGTACTGGCACCAACATTTCCTGGGGGGATGAGCCACCATGGACAAAGTTCTGACCGCCGCCGGCAACCTTGAATACATTGCTGCTTACAGGGAAAGACACGACCTTCTGATCCTCGTTTCCAAGGATCTTCCCCATAGAGATACTCTGTACGCCTTCATCAATCACTGCTTCCGGAGCAACAATGAACCGACGGTTGACAAAGGCTTTCTTATCACTGATTGCACCGATCTTGTCACTCTCGGAAAGCCTGTCCCTCTTATAGATGAACCCGTGATCTGAAGTCACCAGGAAACGATATGTATTGGCATTCGTGGAGATCTTCCGGATCAAGTCCATAATCTCCTGAATTGCCTCCTCGCAGGCCACAAACACTTCATCTTCAGTTGTTGCTTTGTCGCCTCTGGCATCAATCTGGTTATGATACACATAGACTACCTGCATGCCGGTAAAGATATCGCGAAGCTCATTCTTCTTAAGCCCCTTAATATCATCAAACTGCACACAGACACCATTGGTCTGATGCTTCTGCAGGACCGTCTGTCTTCCAGCAAGATCATTGCAAAGAACATCGTCCGCCAGAACGCGGAAGTCATCCGTCATGGTAAGCGTGTTATGGGGAAGCAGGGACGCCATGCCGAGCCTTGTATAGGAAGGCAGCACGGAGAGCTGAACATCCAGTTTTGCGGAGCACTTGGGATCATCCATCATCCGCTTGAACAGTTCCTGCCCCACTTCATACCGCATAGCATCAGAAATAATGACAACAGTACGTTCCTTCGCGTTACGCACGTGTTTGTTATAGAAGTTGCGCTGAAGGGAAATCTCCTGGAATGCTTCGACTTCCTGGATCCCTTCGTTCCATTTAGGCATAATCCTGGCGAGGAATTCATTGGTGTAGATGTTTTCTACCAGCGTTCTTAATGATTCAAACGCACTGGTATCCTCAATCTGGTCATAGTTATAATAGAATCTCCGGTACTCCTGATCGATCTGGTAATCCTTGTCAAGATACTGTTTGATAATCTTCTTGAAACCATCCGGGCAGTTATAATGTGCAGCAACAATTAGATGGTATGCACTAAGCAGCAATTTGTACGTCTTTGCTGTCCTGCCACCAAAGTGCATCTTCATTCTCTTTTCGCAGAGTTCCGGTATAGTCAGACGATCCAGCTTCGCACCGGTATCTTCAGCAGACAAACGCTCCATGATCCACTTCACCAGAATCTGATCTGCTGCAATGAAGGTGTCCACATCAACCAGATCTTCCGGCTGCATTCCTGTAAAGGACATCATTACATTCAGGCCGTCAGAAACATGCTTGGAAAGTTCATCAAACCGGCCGCTGTAAAGAACACTGTTCATCAGGTTATCCAGGAACGCGATGATGTTCCCGGACTTGTATGAAACAAACGTCTTCCACGGCTGCGGTACATCACATCCCAGTTGTCTGGCTGTCGAAGTCACGAACATAGTGACGATCAGCTTTTCAAGTGTTGGCTTTGCATCGGTATAACCGAACTGTTGCTCACAGAGCTTCCAGAAGGAACCGAGAAGATCATACTTCTCAATTTCCGCCAGGAACTTGTTTTCTTCTAGTGTTCCGTCAGTAATCATGACGCGCACTACTTCCTCAAAGGAGCAGGTGCGAGTCCGGCAGATCGCACTAAGAAGACCCACAAGGATGTTCTCTTCATTGAAATTCTCAATCTCCAGATCATAGAAGCGCTGCGTCCTTTCCTTATTGGCAAAGAACTTGATATGTTTCTCTATGATCGGCTTATATTTCTCTTCAATGCCGAGATCCACAGACAGCAGGGAAGCGCGATCGGCAAAGAACCGCTTGGAATACAGCATTGTATCCTCCAAGTGGTTTTCTTTTACATCCGGCTTTGGAAACGGAGCATAGATCAGGTAGTTGGTAGTGGTATCCTCACGCTCCAGAAAACGCTTTGTTATGAAAGTGTTATCCGGTTTCAACAGATACACCTTTGCATTCTCAAGTTCTACGCTTTCAATGTCCTCGGCAAACTCTGCCTTGTCGTCATACCAAAAGACAAGCTTACGGGTATCCCCTGTAAACTCGGCATTCAGCCGGTCTATGATTTGTTTTAGATTAAGCTCAGCCATATCGTTACATCTCCAAAATAAAACCTGAGCAAATCACCATTTGCCTTCTTTGTATTGTTTCCATAGTTTATCGTTTGCCATAATACTCTTTGCATCCGCAAGAACTTCATAGTATTTTCCATCATTTGCTGTTTGGACTTTGCGATAATTGATCTTTATTCCGTCATCTAAATTCAATTCGACACGAGACAGTGCAAGATGTGCCAATTTTTCATCATACTCTCGGCATTCTTTTAACTGCTTTTGTAGTTTCTCACGTCGTTTTGTCGCTTGCGCTACTTCGCGAGAGCTGGTGCTGTGGTCAATCGTATCCTGCATTCGACTGATCTCACTCTCATAAATACGTTGCATACGATGTAAATAATCTATCCGTAAATTGCCGATTGTATCCGCATTGTAACGATGAAGGTATATCAATGCCTTAAAGCCGTTCTGTTTACCGCTGTCAAAGAGCCAGTAGATCGGGCGCTTACCGGAAGCTGTAGCCGAATAAGTCTGGCAATGATCTTTGTAATAATCTGTCAAAAAGTAATTTCTTATTATTTCTCGGCTAGTGTTTCCCTTTTTCCCTATCGTCTTGGCAATATAATCTAAATTAGCTTCAAGTGTGTCTTCACCAAATACAACCTTCAACCAATTACAAAGTCTTGATACGATATCATCTTCCAAATACTCTTCGTCTGTAATAGGAATCACATTGTCAGTGTCAGGAATAAACGAAGAGTATTTTTCAACGTGCCACTCACTTCCACCATACACAAGTCCATCCATATCCAAAGAGAATCGACCAAACATACAGCCAACAGCATATGAAAGCAAAGTGAGTACTTCCCTCTTTGCCTCTACGTTACTAAGGGATCTCTCTTTTTCATTAGGATCGGCTGTGAGTTCATTGGTTAATCCATAGATATCAATAAACGCCTCATTCAATTCAGTCTCCAAAGATTGTAATCGTTTGAGCGAATTTCTTGATAGAGCCAAACGATCCTCAATAAGGCTCTCCAGTAAAGCCGATTTCTTGCCACTCGACTCGAGAATCGTTATCAAAGGATGTTTTTTAAAATCCCAGGAAGTCTCATAAGAATCCCAATCAGTTTTACAGATTTCAACACATTCTTTTGCCTTATTTTTAATGTCTTCAGCTAGTTTTTCGTCGTAAATCACTGGAATTGCAGCAACATCACTAATCTGCAAAGATATTGTTGAATTCAAAAGATTGATTGCATGCTGAGCGACCTTACTATTTAACAATGCCAGCAAATAGTACAGATCCACCTCGTTATTATTTTGAAAAAGCATCGGTCCTTTATTGGTATCGAAGAAGAAACCATCCCCACACAACCTGAAAGAATTCGATCCGCTCGTCAATCCAGACCATGTAATACCAGGCTTGCAATATGGATTACTTGTCTTTAATACAAAATCGTAATTTCCGTTAAGATATGGGTACTTTTCAAGAACTAATTCTTTAATTTCTTCACCACCGTGATACCAATAAACTACTAGGTCTATCATTCCATACCATCTTCTAAAGCCACCGCCTTTGTTATATGGAAACCATTTATAATCCGAAGCATATGCAATCTCTTTATCTGAAAATCCAAAGCCCACTTTATGATAGTTGGGTTCCCACCACTCTCGAAGGAATCTGTCATTATCAGTTGTAAACATCCCAACCCTTGGATCAGCAAAAGAATCCAGACTAGGTCTTTCAAAAATTTTGAGAGACTGTTCTGAAACCCAATATGTCATTGGAGAGCGGGGTATTCTATCAAAATCTTCATTTTTGCAAGAATACTCTTCTGCAGAAGAAAGAAATGCGATCCTCTTTTCGTCTTCCGATGTATATGACGTAAGTCTTTTGTATAAAGAAGCATGACCTGATTGATGTCTATTTCTGATTGTAAAAGTTGTTGTTTGCACAACCTCACCGCCAATTGCGTCAAAAGCCCTTGCTCCAAGGTGAGCCATGTTGACGAAACTATAACCCAGCAATTTCCTTCTAAGTTTTTCATATCTTGAAAGAAACATAAAACCTTGTTGGGTTATCATGGAAACATAAGCATTTAATTTAGAATAACCAATGCATCTCTCTATAAAAACCGCGCAAAGATCATGTTTACTTTCCGGATAATACTTCTTAACAAATTGGCCGAGAGCTGAATCCATCTCACTTAGATATGGAGGATTGGTGACTGCAGAATAATATGTTCCAGACATCACCTCAGCTATATTAATAATCTCTTGAAGCCTTTTTGCAGCATTCTCAACCCCATTCATATCCAAAGAAAGCTGTCCAAAAGAAAGATTTGGCACGGCAAAGCGACGTAACACATTCCAATCACGCTGTTCAACATTCACAATGCTGCCATATTCCTTTGCGTCTTTGAACTCGTTGATCAGAGCCTTGATTTCTATAAGCGCCTTTTTACGTTCCTCCTCAGATAGATTTACCCCCATATCATCTAGAGCAGCAGCTGTAATCCCATTGCTTTCCTGGATAGCATAAACTTTGCAACTGTTTACTCCGTTAAGAATCCGCCGGTTATATTCACGTGCTTTCATCATGACAGCAAAGTACGCCATCTGATAAGCACGGTCATCTATATCAAGTCCGAACAGGTTATTCTCAAGAATGCTCTTTGCTGCATCACGCTTTCCATAGCCAGCATTCTCATAGATCTGCATTAGCACATCAAAGGCATAAACCAGGATATGCCCACTACCCATGCAAGGATCGATCATAGTGATTTGTTCCGGAGTCATGGAAGCACGTTCTTTTCTCAATTTTATAAGCTCAGCTTCAACTTCCGGTTCCTGCTTAGCTTCAGGCAAGTAGTATTTCCATCCAAAGTTTGCAGCCAGAGTGGCTTCATCTGCAGATTCATCAATCGCTCTCAGATGCTCAATCCAAAGGCGCCCTACTGAATTCTCTACCATATAGCGGACGATCCAGTCTGGAGTAAAAAGCTGAGTGACCGCCGGTATCTCTTCTCTGCTGATTTTTCCAGATTTCGCAAATGCTTCATTCTTCGGTTCAGTATTGTAATACTGGTACAGCCAACCGATAATCTCGACCTGGCCACCACGCTCCACATCGAAATCCTCTTCCGGAATATCATGTACAAGATGGTAAACGACACCATCTTGATCGATCACGGAAAGATTCAGCAGAAGCTCTGTATAATCACTGGTTTTTTCAAAAAGTGCCGGCAGAATCTCGTTCAGAGCATTGCACTGCTTGATGAACAGGAACCGGAACAGTTCGTCGATCTTGTTTTCCTGTTTCAGCTGATAAACCTGCTGTTCTTCATCCCGCGTAAAGGAAAGTTCTGCGTCAAACGGTGTCGTCACAAGATCCGGCTCCATCTTACCGGAATCCGATGAGAGCACACGGATATGAGAAGGCAGATAGTCATTGACCTCCATAAAACGCACAGCAATCAAGCGGTTAAACCAGGTATAGGCAACCTCCTCCAGTACGTATTTATATGCGGTCTTATAGTTCGTTTCTCTTTCCTTGGCTCGGATTAGCTCTACCAGATGACGACGCTGTTTTACGGCATCACCGACGATAGCATACGGCTCGGATGTGCCGATGTCGTAGAACTCTGTCGTTCCGGTGGACTGTGGGAGCGCATTCTGAATGCCGTCGGCGGTAATACCCATCAGACCGGCACGGTAGCTGATATCCGCAATCAGTTTATTTCTTGCCCATATGGCGAAGTTTTTTATGGCTGTCTTATTCATGCCTGCACCATATCCTTTCTATCTGGATCAGAACTCAACATTTACGATATCGGTTCCTTCCAGTTCCTCCAGGAGAGACTTTCGGAGAGCTGCAAGATATTTGTCTACATCCTGCTCGCTTTCCAGTCTCCAAGAAGATGTATTAGTCATATTCTTGATGGTCACATTCTTAGTTTTCTTGATCTTGACCGGCTCCGGATCAGGCACTACAGGAGTAACCTCCTTGCCTTCTTCCTTTGCTTTACGGGCAGCTTCCTCTGCTGCCTTCTGCGCAGCAAGCTGCTTTGCATAGGCAATCTGGCGATCCTGCGCATCCATCTCATTCATAAGACGGATCTTCAGAGCATCTGCCTTGTCTGCAAAGCTTCTCAGTGAAGAAACATTGTTGCAATGCGTTGCACCGTCATAGATTTCCTGGAAAAGACTATAGTATTTGCTACGCTTTTCATCAGCGTATTCTTTGGTATTCAGAACTTCCAGAACTCTGGCTCTGGCCTGTTCGATAGAATCCAGTACAGGCTTTTCCTCTCTTTCGAGAATCTTCATGTAAGCCGTCATAAACTGGCTGCGCAGCTCCGGAAGCTTCGGAATGCTCGCATACGGCTTATCCTGCCTGGTGATCTGCCGCATCTCAGCGACGATCTTCTCCAGTTCTTCATCCACGATATAGGTCTTGCTGTCATCATAGATAGCCAGCATATCCAGAGCTCTGGTGAAGATCTGCACCTGCTCACCATTGAAGAACGCCTTCACCGGCTCATAATCTTCCGCGAAATCATAGAAATCTTCTCTGTTGCGGGAGACATACTGGAAGAACTCAAGCGGGGACTGAACCTGGATCACGTTCTGCATCAGCTTCTTACCGGTATCGAGCGCTTTCTTTCCCGGATACTGATAGTTCTGATACTGCGGTTCCAGACGCAGGATCTCATTGATCGTATTCTGCGCATATCTCTGGAAGTTCTTCATGATGCTGTCTTCGTCCTCTGCCACACCGGCAGTGCCGAAGAGCTCTTTCATCACATCGCGGACAGCTTTCTTGTCTTTCTCATTGACACGAATACGTTCTTCTAAAAGGAGCTTCTCCACAAAGGCCTTCTTCGTGATAAAGCTGATCAGTTCTTCATCAGACTTATTATTCTGATTGACGGTCGCACCATTCACGGTGAAAGCCAGATCACCGCGCTTAAAGAGCCGTGCTACCAGCCAGTGAACATCATCCTCCACAAATCCATAGGGAGCTTTCATGAAACGGTCTTTTACCGTCTTCATGGAGGTCTTCATATGCATGTGAGTATTTGTTGCAATAAACTGCAGCACATCATCCAGCGCATGGGTATTGGCCTCGGTTCCGCCGACCAGGCCCAATGTCAGCTGGTTCGAGGAATGGAACATCTTACGGATCTCCGCTTCGCCCATCGCAGCATCGATGTAGGAAAGCTTGTTGTAAACGGTCTGTACCAGCTTGCCCAAAGCTTCAGTAATACGAGCCGATACTTCTTTAGCGGAAATCTTCGGTGCATCTCCGTTCACGTAGATCGTGGCATCCTTCAGGCTCTCGGTCAGATAAAGCTTGGCATTCGCATTGCGCTCACGCATCTCAATGCGCTTGGCTTCCTTGATGGTTTCATATTTCGCCAACTGGGTTGATGTATTCAGACGGAGGAACTTTTCAATCTTGAGATACTGCCGGATCTCATCCAGGAACGCAGCATCATTCGGAAGCACTACCAGAACCTCAAACCGCTGACCGGACATCATCCGCAGCGTAGTATCATCATTGCCGCCCTCATACCAGGGTGTCAGAACACGGACGCCAATATCGTAATTCTGATTTGCTTTATATGGCCTGTCATCTACAGCCTGGTTGAAATTGAAGGAGTAACGGCCATTGAAAGCCGGGTAGCGGTACTTCTTTTCCGTGAAGATGTCTTCGTAGATCATCTCGGAAACTTTATTGATGACCTCCGCCATCTCCACATTCTGGCTGTCGATCTCTCGATTGATTTCCTGTTCTTCATCGGTCAGGAAGACATAGTGAGAGCCATTCTTCTGTACCAACATCTGACGCATAAGGACCTTAAGAGCTTCTTCAACACGCTCTTTTACCTCGATGCGGTCATCGTCGATATTCTCGATCATCAGGCTGGTAATGTTATCGATATTGGACTCGATCTCAAGGACATACTTGATCATGAACAGAGTCTTCAGCACGTTGATTGCGAAGACATCACTGTCCTTATGATCCGGGTTAATATAGCTGTTGTCATAAGCCCGGATGATAACGCCCTTATGGCTGTGATCCAGGAAGTTCTCCAGGGCATCATAGAAGCGGTGGAACGGTACAATCGCACCGACATTTTCATCCTTCAAAGCCATTGCAGACTCTTTGAACAGAGCCAGCATGGAACGCTCGCCTTCAGACAGATGCTTACCTGATGCACCGTGAGTACGAATTGATGTCAGCACGCTTGCAAGCAGATTAAACTGATACGGGATGAACGGATACACTTCCGCAAAATCCCTGTCATTTGCATATAATTTCTTCTCAACACCATCATTGAAAACGATCAGGTTCTTGATGATGGTGGCCTTCTGTTCATACAGCAGCCGCAGTGTCTGTGCAGCTGTGTCGGTCTTATCCAGGATTCTCTTCTTAATGACAGTATCGACGTTCGCAGATGACAGGGACAGGCGTGTGTCGAAACGTCCCTGGATCTTGGAAAAGTCGTTGCCCTTGACCTTGGTAATGGAATCGATATCCTGCTGGCTGGTAACAATAACCCAGGCCTTACCTTTGCACTCCTTACCGAGTTCTTCGGTCACAGTCTGCAGATTCAGCATCAGCTTGGAATCATCACCAATGTACTGGCCAATTTCATCAACAAGGAAGACAACATGATGATTGTTGCCTTTGCGGTCTATGTATGACTTCACTCTCTTGGCAAAGTCTTCAATGCTGATCTGATAATCACCGATGGCAGCGTCGCACCAGTTCCAGGCCGCCTTCTCACTCATATAACCCATCTCTATCAGCGTATCTACTACACCGTCCTGACGGGACAGGAATTCATGGCGCTCATCGTACCAGTTATGACCTGTAACCCTCTGATAGGTGTCTTTGAATTCTTCGTACTTGCCATCCTCCGTAAGCTTGCGTTCCAGATCAGCCAGATACGGAATAGCTCCGCAGAATCCGAGAGAGTTGTTGAAGACCTTTAGGAAAACATTGACGATTGCATCTTTATTGGATTTACCGTCCGACTCGCTCTTGGCATCGATATTGAAGATGATGATGTCGGAAGGAGTGTTGGCTGCCAGCTGCATATCCGCCAGCACCATCTGATCGGAGATCTTTTTATCATCGATAAAGTAATCGATAGCACGCTTCCCACCGACCACTTCATTATCGAGGATATAGGATAAGATCTTCAGCAAGTGAGATTTACCACTTCCAAAGAAGCCGGAGATCCAGACACCCATCTTTGTTGTTTCACCATTGATTCCCTTTGCGTAAGCAGAGAAGAAATCTGCAAAGTGACGTTGCAGCTCCGGCGTCACAACATACTCTTCCAGTTCCGTAGCGATATTGGTCTTTTCGCCCTGGCCGGCAATGACGACACCCTGAATATCTCTGGTGATCGACTTTTTGAACATTTCTTTAATCTGCATATCTCTATCCTCACTTCACAAGTTTGAATGCCCGGTAGTAGTTATCGTCTTTGATCTCATTGAACAGGATCAGTTCCTGTTCCGTATAAGTACCGGGGAAGAACAGGACCACCGGTGCTTTCAGTACCGACTGGTGCAGGTTATTCAGAATCTTATGTGACCGCAGAAGCGGATAACATTTTCCTACACCTGTAAGAAATATAATGGCGTTCTCCGGCGTCTGCTCCACGATCTTCTGGATCAGAATGCTGTCATCCTCATTCATTTTCATAGAGGTAGAAATTGCACGGATGATATAATCAAATCCACGACGCTGCTCATAACGCACATAGGAATTGATGAAGTCTTTCTCCTCCAGGTAATCCATGATCATGTCGTAAAGATCAAAGACCACCAGTTCAAATCCGTCCGATCCTTTTGCGTTCTTATTTTTCATGTATTCGATACGTTCGCGTACTTCAAGTTCTTTTGCCGGATCATAATCGAATACCCAGTAATTCACTTCATTTGCCCTGCCGCTGCTCTCCCGGAAAGACGGTTTATGAATGGCAGCTTCCATCTGATCTAAGCGTTCCTGTAATCCTGCCATTATCTCACCCCCGTAATCGCTTTCAGCTGATATGTCATGCCCTGATCCTGCATCCAGCGCTCCATCGCCGGATCGGGAAGAGGCTTATAAATCTCACGGACATTTTTTGCTTTATTGGTGACACCAGCCTCATAAAGCATGGACTTATATGAAACCATCAGCTTTTTGATCGTAGCTTCCGTCCATGTCGCCGCTTTATCACTCTGCTGTTGTTTATCTTTGAAGAAAATCCTTAGATCACTGTCAGCAAGCTCATTGCTGCCGATGATCATCTTTTCGCGGACAAGCTCATATACAAGCTCACCAAAAAGCACATCATAGGTCATCGCCGCTACAAGTGCGAACAACTTCTGTGATGCTAAATCACACGACTCAAAGACTGGATAAAAGCTGTCATCCAGACTCTTCACTCGTGCGGAAACAGTATTGAAAATCTGCGTTGCACGCAGAACAGTCGGTGCTCCGAAGATATTCTCTTCTTCATTCAGCTGCTTTATTTCTTCCCACGTTTTTCCCTCAGACCGGAGAGATACAACCTTGCGGAATTCCATAAACCAGAAAGAATGCTTTACAGCACCGG
>OCVV011287986.1_pt1 | contig 20991 bp, 35 predicted proteins | sample 1539721 | NCBI WGS metagenome assembly OCVV01 (sample SAMN02144230, study PRJEB22623) | gut metagenome | biome: sheep rumen | host: Ovis aries | place: New Zealand
TCCGATATTGATTGCTTTATTTTAAATACCGTGCCATGCGAAAAAAATTATAATGGCGGCGATATTGGTCATTGGCAATTTTGGGAGAACACACGCACTGGCGAAAAGCTTTGCGGCGAATATTATGGTGATTACCATCTTGGCGGTCCCTATATTCCAATCTCAAAAAATTATTATTATAATTGGCCAGCCAGTATTACTGTGGGTGTTTTTGATGGAGAAGGAAATAAAATTGAATTATGTAAAGTCGCAGGATTAACTGAAGAGTTCAAAAACGAACTACGTGACCATTTTGATGATTATTATATGTGTCCCGTAAGTATTAATGGAATGATGGTTTCTACAGCGCGCGAAAATATTTCAATTCGTCATCCAGTTTTAAAATCAATTAGAATGGAAGACATTTCTCCGAAAGATTGCACTCTTGAAAAAATTTTAAATTAATGTTGTTCCTCGAACAACGAGGAGGTTTTTATGGCTTTAGATTTTGATATTTCCACTCTTTTAGAGCAGGTTGGTTTTAACGCAAAAGATTATCAATATTTTCATCAATTATTAGATAATCGCACCATACTTTTTAATACTTATATTGATGAGGATATAGTAGAAAAAATCTATCTACCTCTAAAAGAGTTTGAAAACGATACATCTGTTGAGCCAGTGACACTTATTCTTAACTCTCCTGGTGGCTCTGTTGCAGATGGTTTCTTTCTAGCACATTACATTGCGCAGTATAAGAAACAATTAAATATAATTGTTCTTGGGTATGCTGCTTCTATGTCCGCAGTAATTTTAGCCGCGGGCGGAAAGAATGACAACGTGCATCGTATGTGCTATCCAAGCACCTATGCTTTAGTACATGATGGTTATATTACTATGGAATCTAGCGAATCAAAAACCGCGCAAGATTTTATGGCATTTAATGATAAAGTTGATAATGATATTAAAGATTTTATTATTAAAAATACAAATATAACCGCAGAATTATATGAGTCAAAAACTAGACATCAATGGTTTATTTCCGCGAAAGAAATGAAAGAATTAAATTTAATTGATGAAATTATTGGAAGTGAAGAATAATGATTAACTTTTTAGATACATCGGCTATCCTCTCCGGCGGTTTGGATAGCTTTTTCAATATTTATATAAGTCCAATTGTAATTAGTGAATTAGAAAATATTAAAACAGATAAAAATAAAGACGATAATACTAAATTTTTCGCGCGACAGGCTGTGCGCGAAATTATCCAAAATAATGAATACTCATTTACTTGTTTTGCACAAAAGGATATTCTAAAAGAAATTAAAAAATATCCTTTTTTAACAGATATAAACGACCATCGCATTTTAAGCGAAGCTATTTTATTAAGTAAAAAAATGCGGCAACCAGTCCATTTTATTACTTCTGATGGTGCATTATTTCTATTCGCAAAACAAATTAAGGAAATAACGAGCACTTACTATGTGCCTAAAGATAAAGAATTAACAGAACAATATTGCGGTTGGCGTCGCTGCTATCCAGACATGGATACATTAAGTGAAATTTATACAAATCCTAATAATAACGTTTTTAATTGTAAAAACAATGAATTTATTATGATATATAATGATAATGATGAATTAAAAGATGTTATGTTTTGGAATGGTACAAAATATAGGCCGCTGGCTTATAAAGAATTTACATCAGTACTTGGTGAACGCATCAAGCCACGTAATATTGAACAAAAAATGTATATGGACTTATTACAGAATAAAGATGTTCCTATTAAATTATGTCTTGCTAAGTTTGGTACAGGCAAAAGTTTCCTTGCATTAAATTATGCACTACATGAAATGCAGACTGGACGTTTTGATAAGATTGTCTTTGTCAAAAATAATCTAGAAGTCAAAGGCGCGGGAAAATTAGGAACATTACCCGGAGATACGGTTTCCAAATTATATCCTTGGCTAATGCAAATTGAGGATATGATTGGTATTGAAAAATTTGAAGAATATTTAGATAATGGACAAATTGAACCAGCGCACTTATCTTCTCTTCGCGGCCGCGACTTAAAGAATTGTTGCATTGTGGTCGATGAAGCGGAGAACTTATTAACATCTAATATTCAATTATTACTTGGGCGTGTTGCAGAAGGTAGTGAAATTATTTTCTGCGCAGATGTAAAGCAATGTGATTATTATGATGAAAAAATGAGTGGTATCCCAAAGATGATTGAAAGATTGTATGGAAAATCATTATTTGGAATGGTGAAGTTATTAAAGACTGAAAGAAGTAATGTTGCGGCTATGGCGGATTTGTTAGATTAAGTTGGTGATAAAAAATGGCTAAATCTAAAAAAAAATCAATATCAAATACTTGGGCCCCTACTTTTCCTAGTAGATATATATTTTTTCAATCTCTTAAAAATGCAAAAGGTTCACTCGGGGGATTAAGTATTCATATGTCAAATGTATTTGGCTCTTTATCAATTAAACAAGAAGAAGAACAAAAACGACAATAGTCCTTACAATATATTTCTAATTATATTACAATGCTGACTAAATTAGCAGAAAAGGAACAAAGTCAAGAAAAAAAATATTTACAATCAATTGCTAGAAATGGATTTGATGAAAATAAATTTAAAAATACTGATGGTAGTTTTAACTATTTAGCTTTTATTAAAGAATTAAATTTGGCTAATAGTAATATTGAATTTTTACGTAAAACAATTAAAACAAATATTAATAATATACAACAAATTGAATAGGAAATGAAAAAATTTAGTCAACAAGAAGAACGGACATATAAACGACTGAAGGTTAATGCTAAAAATAAAGATGATACTATTGATATTGTCACTAATGAAGATGAATATATAAAACATGGCTATGTAGTAGCATATCAAAAATATATTGAAGAAATGTAGAAAAGAGTTAATAGCAGTTATGCAAAAACATTAAATGAATAGTTTACTGCACTAGTAAATAAAGTTATATCTAATATAGCATATAATAAAAAAATTTTAACATAGATTACTAATGCCTGCACTAATTTAGGTATTCCTGAATCAGCCTTATTAACTACTATTCAGAACCTATGTGTAGAAGCAGTAAGATAGGAAGCTTAGAATGTCAAATGGAATTTAAAACAAATTAATGTTAAACAATTAATAAATAATCTTAATGGTACTGCGCAATTAGATTAGTTAATAGAACGCGCAGCGAATAGTATGGCCAATAAAGTTATGGATTCATAGAATAGTGTAATTCAGCAAATTTTAGATAATAGCTTAAAAGACGGTCGAGGCATTGCTAAACGTTTAGAAGAGACTCCAGAATCCTTAGATGAGTTACTCAATACAATCGGAGCGAATCAAACAGAAAAAAAATAGATTAAAAAACTTTTTTCTAACGATCAAAAAGCCCTAAAAAATAAAAATAATAAAAAAACGAATGGCGCGATTGAACGAGCAGAATTAAAATTAACTTAGACTCGTCATCAATTGACAAAAGAGATAAATAGAATTATTAAAAAAATAGATAATAAAACATATTCTAAAAAAGAAGAGCGTGAAATAGCAGTTAATAAAATTATTTCTACATATATTTCATCTTCAACTCCGGCTACAGTATAGCAGGCATTAATTAATTCACTTTCTTCAAGACTCAAGGTAACAAATTTATCAGATAATTCCGCGGCAGAAATACTAAGTAGCCCTGAATTTCATAATTTTCTACAAAATCATATTACAGATATATTTATTCCAGGAAAATCTATTCAATATAAACATGATTTAGCTTTTGGAGTATCTTTATAGCCACTAGAAGATACATAGTTATTAAAATATTTTACTAATATGCCATATTGGATAGAAACATACGCAGAAGAACGAGGAAGACTATTCTTAGAAGCTTATAAAGCAACTGCTGGTGGAGCAACTAGTGTATCACTCGCAGCAGAAGCCTATCGTAATGTTTTGTCAGCAAGTTTAGCGTCAAAAAAAGCTATGTTGGTCCAAGCAGATGAGAATTTACACGATAAAATTGAAGAATATTTTTCTGGACAATTAGATGGCGCAATTTCTGTTAAAGAATACAAATTCTATGATAATAATCAAGGATTTCACGCGGGTTCATTGGGTGGAAGCGGAAAAGTAGTAGATGCTATTCCGTAGATTGCTTAGATGTTAGAATTAGGCGGAATCACATTACCAGATACTGAATTAATAATTGATGCCTTATTAAACTGTTTTAGTGAATCTTTAATTGGCGATACTGGCCTTTTAGATGATTTAAAAAGTTTATTAATAGGTGGAGCAGCAATGATGCTTTTTGATGATGGCTTTGCCAACTGTGAAAATTTTATTAATAGATTAGTAAGTGAATTTCAACTTTCTAACGCTAAAGAACTTCCTACCGGTGGTAGTGTTCATATATTATATTTAAATAATATTTATATGCCACAATCTTATATATTATTCAACGTTATTGATCAGTTAAAAAAAATTCAGGCCGATTTAAATGGAGATGTTTTTGAGCCCTCCGAAGCCCAAAATAGTTTATACTTAAACAATCCAATGTCGGAAAGCATGTTAAAAGAAGTAGAAAATTTACCCACTCCTGCAGAGCGATGGAATGCAATTTCTAGTTATGCACAAGAAAATGTTACAATTCATTTTCTTTTTATGGCAGGAATGCTCGATATTCTCCAAAGTTTAGAAAATTTAGGTATATAATTAATGAGGCACAATTTGTGCCTCACTTTTTTTATTTGACTTTTTCCAAAATCTATGTTATAATAAAGAAAAAGTTAGGAGGAAAAATATGTCCGAACATACAATTTATGATGAGATGATAGATGAATATTTCAATCGTCATCCTGATGCTGGATTAGCATGGTGGATGTTACCATTAGAGCAACAGCCAGAAGGATTTAAACAAGAAATGTATGATATTCTTTGGGATTTGACACATAAGGAGAATAAAAATGAATAAAGAACCACTTGGATACTTAGGCGGCGATATTATGACACATGGCTCTAATCTCGCACGCCAAGAAGAATATGATAAATTCAAAGCCGCGGGAATACCAGGTGAAGTATATAGCCCGGTTTAGAATAAATCCATTAATGATAAGTCTAGTATGACAGAAGAAGAAAATAATCACTTGGCGGAAAAAATCTGCGAAGCGGATATTGAACGTCTTTGGAATAGTGATTATACTGTTTTATGTCCAGAGCAGAGCGCCATTGGTACTATGTGTGAGATGGGCGTATTGTATGGATGGAAATATATGGCAGATAAATTGCTCGATTTAGAAGAAGCTTTTATAGAAGAACATCGCCAAGAATTTGATGAAGGAAATAAAGAGCATTGTCTAGAATTAGTTAATGAAATGCACAATAAAGTATGGGAAGAAATTTATCGTATTCTTACCAAAAAAAATTATGCTCATTATTTTGATATTCGCACAAACCATCTTAATGAAAAAGATTGGCGTCGTAGCTTTTCCATTAATTAGATGTTATATGGCATGATTTTATATGCAACAGCAGACCATACTTTACATAATTCATTTGATGAAATACTACCAATTCTTCAAAAACAATATAGCGTTAAAAACAATGAAGAATTAAATTCAGAATGGAGATAATATGAGAGACTCACATCGTATTAACAAAATTTGTGATATGCTAGCCGCGGCTTGGAGCAATGTCCCAGATTGGCGGCTGGCTCAACTTATGTCTAATATTTTTGCAACAAAAGATTGTTTCTATATGGAAGATAAAGAATTTATTGAATATATTGAAAAATATATTGAAGGAGTAAAAAATGGAAAGTAATATGTTATATAATATTAATGATAAACTACCAATAAAACGCTTAATTGTGGCGGCATTACAGCAAGTTGTTGCTTGCTTTGTCGCAACAATTCTTATTCCTCAAATTTGCGGCCTACCTATCGCGCCCGCAATGCTTGGCGCCTGTATTGGCACTCTTATCTATCAGCTATGTACACGTGGTCAAAGCCCCATGTTTATTAGTTCTTCTGGCGCATTTGTTGCCGCGGTAATTGGCGGACTTGCATTAGGCGCGACTCCAAATTATACCGCAGTAGCAATTGGCGGCGCCATTGTATGTATTGTTTATTGCGCTATTGGTGCAATTATCAATAAATGCGGCACCAATTGGATGAATAAAGTTTTGCCGCCCGTTGTTATTGGCCCAATCGTTGCAGTTATTGGTCTAAATCTTGCTACATTTATTCCAACTTACTTCCAAATTAATGGTGAATATAGTTTACTTGGCGTTGGACTTGGTATGCTAACATTAGCAATTACCGCGTTAATTTCGCACTATGGTAAGGGATTTATTAAAAATCTACCATTCCTATTTTCTATTTTAATTGTATATGCTTTCGCCGCGGTATTAACTGCTTGTGGCGTACCAATTATTGATTTCTCCGTATTTAATAATGTAAAGCTAATTCAAATCCCCGATTTTGCTTTTATGCATTTTGCCGCGTTTGATTGGACACTACTACCCCAGATTCTAATGTTATTCTTACCACTATCATTAGTTACAATCGCGGAACACACCAGTGACCATAAGGCTTTAAGCGCTGTTATTGGCATAGACCTAACGCAGAATCCTGGACTTGGCAAGACTCTAATTGGCGATGGTATTGCTACCGCAGCCGGGTGTGTTATTGGCGGACTACCCAATACAAGCTATGGCGAAAGTGTTGGAACCACTGGTTTTAGCAAGATTTGCTCTCGCTATGTAATTAGTCTCGCCGCCGTTATTATGGGCGTTGCTGCATTCTTTGGACCACTTCAAGCCTTCTTAGTAAGTATTCCAAGCTCAATTTTCGGCGGCTGTGCCGCGGTTCTTTATGGATATATTACTTTGTCCGGTATTCGTACCATTAAGGATAATAATATTGACCTAAATAATAATAAGAATGTCACAATCATTGCTTCTGTTTTAACTCTTGGCGTTTCCGGTGCGGTTTGTAATTTTGGTATTGTAAGCATTGGAACCACTGCACTTGCAATGCTTGTTGGTATTATTTTAAATCTTATTTTAAAGGAGAAAAAAGATGAGAAACTTTCTTGATTCACATTTCCATATTACCGAGCGCGGTTCAACTATTGGCCGCGAAGTAATTGGTGGACTCGTTACCTTCCTTACGATGGCATACATTCTAGTTGTTAATCCATCTATTCTTGGAGCAACTGGTATGGATTATACTGCACTGGTAGTTGCAACAGCACTAGCTTCTGCAATTGGCACGCTATTAACCGGCTTTATTGCCAACGCGCCAATTGGACAAAGCACCGGATTGGGCGTTAATGCGTTTTTCGCTTATACGCTATGTTTAAAAATGGGCTATACTTGGCAGCAATGCCTTGGTATTACATTTATTAGCGGCCTTGTATTCCTTGGCATTATGCTTTCGCCACTTCGTAACAAAATCATTGATGTTATTCCAGCCGCGCTAAAACGCGCAATTAGTGTTGGTATCGGCTTATTTGTTACTTTAATTGCTTTCTTTAATGCCGGTATTATTCAGACTGCCAATGGCATCCTAGACCTTGGTCTAATTACTTCTGGTCCTGGTCTGCTAGCTATTATCGGTCTAGCAATTACAGCACTACTAATGATTTTCAAAGTAAAAGGCGCAATTCTTATCGGTATTATCGCCGCGACACTAATTGGTATTCCAATGGGAGTAACAAATGTTAATATTACTTCTCTTGCCAGTATAAGTGTAGCGCCAGTATTCTTTAAACTATCTTTTACTGGTTTACTATCTGCTGGTGTTGTGCCGCTACTTACTTCTATTTTTACACTTGCAATTATTGATACTTTCGATTCTGTCGGTACACTTACCGCAACACTTGCTGAATGTGATATGATTGATGAGAACGGTGAAGTCAAAGATAAGACTATGACAAAAGCATTAATTGCTGACGCGGCGGCAACCTGCACTGGCGCACTTACGGGCGTTAGCACTATCACAAGTTTCGTAGAATCCAGCGCCGGTATAGCAGCGGGAGCACGCACAGGACTAGCCTCAATCGTAACTGGTATTTTATTCTTACTTTCTTGCGTGCTTGCTCCATTCGCTGGTGTCGTTCCATCAGCAGCAACAGCCGCGGCATTAATTATCGTTGGCATTCTAATGTTTAAGAATGTAAAATACATTGATTGGACAGATTTAGAAATTGCCATTCCAGCATTTCTAACAATTGTCGCAATGCCTTTTACATATTCAATTTCTAATGGGCTTGGATTTGGATTTATTTCTTATGTATTAATTAAAATGGTACGTGGAAAGTTTAAAGAAATCCATCCGCTTATGTATGTTCTCGCGGCATTATTCGTATTAATGTTTATTCTATAATTGATTAAAAATAAAATTTATGTTATAATTTAATAGAAATGAAATGAAGAAATATTACCTATCTTATGATAGGAATATTTCTTTTTACTAGGGAGGTGCCAAAAACGTCAAATGATACAAGAAATTATTAACAAATACTATGATTTTATTAAACAAAAAGGATGGACTTATCAGCTCGCGGCGGAAAAAATAGAATGTAGCCGCACACATCTAGGTCGTATTTTTAATGGGTTGCGAGTGCCATCTATGACCTTATTAATGAGAATGGAAGAGGTTATGAAGAATGACAGAGATTAAAACCTATAAAATTTATACTCGTTGGCTAGCATTTGCATTACGCAAGCAAGGCTTTAAAATTATTAGCACGGATATAAATGAATATCATCCACAATTTGATGTCTGGCTATTTGAAGATAGCCCAGAATTGCAGGCCGCAATATCTAAGCTCAGTAAGAATCATAAGCAAAGCGGCTGAGGAGGAACCAAAGTATGCCAAATTATATGAACCAATTACGTCTAAATCTTACAGAATTAGATAAAATAACACATAAAGAAGGAAACCGTTTTATTCAACCTATTGATTTTAAATGGGAAGCCGCGGCGATGCGCAACTTAAACGGAAATGCTTATAAAATCTGGCGTTATCTTTTACGCTGGTATGGCAAAGATTATTTCTACTTTTCTCCCGCGGCAATAAGAAAAGAATTAGGACTTGGAGAGAATGGTGCCACATCCGCGCGAAAAGAACTTGAAGCCAAAGGATATATTACACCAGTAGAGGGAAAAGAAAATGTATATACTTTTACTCCTGTGCTGCCAGTGGATTATGAAAATTTAAAAAATAAAAAAGATTTAACTGATGGATAACCACGAAAATCGTGGCATTCATTGCATCAAAAATCGTGGCATTCATCCACGAAAATCGTGGAAGGTATACACGAAAATCGTGGCATTGCCACGAAAATCGTGGATATGTCCACGAAAATCGTATGAGTAATATAAATATAATATAAATATAAATAAAAATATTAAATAAAAACAATAAATAAAAATATGGTCGCCGCGCGACTTAAAAGGAGAAATTTTATGAATACAGATGATGAATTTTTAGAAGAACAGACAAAAGAACAAATTATTATCTTTCTTCACAATACTGAATATGAATTAGAAAGTTTACGTAAACGTATGGAAAAATTAACTGGCTGCCGTGAATTTGGTGCTATGGATAGTATGAACGGTAATTGTATAGAATGTTTTTATGATGATAAAAAACTTTTTGAAAAATGTGAAAAATTTAAACTTGACAAAAAATAAAATTTAGTGTATAATAAAGAAAAAGAAGAAAGGAAGTATGATTATGGGAATGGATTTGTATATCTTTAAAGCGCGAACTCGTAAGGTTTTTGAAACAGATAATTGGTATAATTCTGATGCAGTAACAGAAGTGCTTTATGCACGTAAATGGTGGAGCCTTGTAGAGCATTGCTCATTTATTCCAGAAGATTACGAAAGCGGCGATTATATTGAACTCACTTATGATAATATTGAAGAAATGATTAAAGTTGCCTGTGAATATCCAGATTATTGGGATGATTATACTAATGTTCCTATTCTTTGTCGTATGCGTGATTCTTTTCAAGAAATTACCGAAGAGGGCTACCATTACTACCTTGAATATGATTGGTGATTAATATGAATTTAAAGACAATACAAGAATATTTTCCTATGGAAAAAACTTTAATTGGTTTCTATTCTACTGACCAAAGTTTTGAAGCGCATTGCTTTGAGGATGTAAAAAATATTGATAGATGGCCGTTCCCACCGCTAGATTGGGCAACAGGATGTTATCCTTTTATTTATTATAACAAAGAACGGGATGAGTTTGAATGCTGGATGTTTGCCGCGTGGCCAGTACAAGGATACTATACTGATGATGTTTATGGTGAAGACTACCAGTTAATCACTAATGAGCCTGATTTTGGTATAGAAATTGTTGACCCATTTGACCATGATGAATACCATATTGTTTTTAAGCCCTATGCCGAAGATGATTATGAAGAAAAAATTCTTCAATTATATGCTGATAATGAATATCGCCAGCAAATAGAACTTGCGGCTTATAGATGGAATCCAGAAGCATATATGGATGGAAAAATTATGACTACTTATGACGCGGTTAAAAATTTTTGTGCAAATATGGAAGAGAGTAAGGCATGAGAAAACTTTATTATAAATTAAAATTTATGCTTTTTAAATTAAAATTTAAAATACAGAAAAAATTTTATACAGTATCGCCGCGTGGCGAGTATATGATTAAATATCTTATAGATAGATATATAAATTGTACTGCACTGGAAGATAATGAAATTTATGAATCGTCTTTGCGTCCATATGTAGAAAAACACGCAAATAAAATTTCAAATGAATTATTTAAAAATGTTCCAGAAGTATTAATAGATGATTTAAAACAATACCATTGTATCTTTGCTTATTTATGTTCATTATTATTATTTTCCAAAGATAAGCAAGAGTGGCTAGATTATATTAATAATGAAAGAATACGCACATTAGTTGTAGAAACAATAGGAGATTAATTATGAAAACAATAATTCGCGGCCGTGATAGCGGCAAAGCAAAAGAACTACTACAATACGCGCGCGATAATAATGCTTTTGTAGTTAGTCAAAACAAACGCGCGCTTCAAGTAAAAGCAAAGGCATTAGGATATGATGACGTAATGATTATAGATTACGAAGATTTGTCTAATGAAATATTTGAAGGTAATATTGTAATTCATAATGTAGATAAATGGTTAAAAGAAATTTTTTATAATACTTATGGTCTTAATGTAATTGGCTTTAGTGCGACAGAGGAATAATATGAAAACAATAATAGATTTTAATACTCATGAAAATTTTCAAGTATGTAATAGCGCGGACGAATTAAATAAAATTATTACTGATACTATCGCATATTATCAAGATATAGCAAAGCGCGCCGAAGATAAAGCCGCAAAAACAAGAGAACAAGTCGCGGCTGAAATTCATAACGAGTTTGAAGAAGAAAATAAATCCTTACGAGCGCGATTACATTTTTCCTATGGTAGTTTTCATACTGAAAAAGAATTAAATAAATGGAAAGATTTTTGTGAACGCCATCAAGATTGCTGGGATGGCAGCAAAATTAACTCTGGTCGCGCATTTTATATTAAACCATATAATACTGGATTTAGTACTGGTTATGTTGCAGTTTGTCCACATTGCGGAGTAGAAGAAGATATAAGTGATATAAGTTGGTGGTAATTTATGAAGAAAGAATTATTAGAGCAATTAGAATCATTACGTATTGATGTAGATACAGAAACTCAATATTGCGATCCTACTGGTGAACTTCGCGCGCGATATGAAAAAGCAAATGAAATGCTAGATGAATGTATCAACATAGTAAACCAATCTATGGTTGATAATTATAATTATTATGAAGATGAAAAAGGACGAATTTATGATTATTGCCGCGAAAATAATCTTTCACTAACCGATGAAGACTTGGTAGATACATTATGGGACGTTGATTATATTACAGGTAATCAAACCGGATATGACACAGAAGAAAACTGTCAACTTTATGTTGGACAAAATTTAGACTTAGCCAAAGAAGCATTAGATTCATTTGGTACAAGTTTTAAAGATATTCCAGAAGATAATCCCGCGACTTATATAGACGCTACTATTCGTTGCTATTTACTACAAGAGTTGATCTGGGAATTACAGGAGGAAAATACTTTATGAAAAATAAATTGATTCCTATTATAATCATAATCTTTTTACTACTATTTACATCTCTTTCTATTGGAGAAGAGCAAGAAATTTCTAATGTTATTAAACCCGACCCATCCATTGAATTAATTACACCAACTCCCGCCCCAACGCCAGAGCCTACTCCAATACCTAAAAGAGTAACAATCGCTACAAATCGTAAATCAGTAATGGAAGAGGGCGCGACAGTTACACTAACTAGTAAACTAGAAGGATTTGAAGACTGTGAAGAAATCCATTATCAGTGGCAACGAGACCGCGGTAATGGTTTTGAGGATATGCCATGTGCTACATCCAGCACATATAGTTTCCCAGCAACCGCAGAATCACTTTGCTGGGGATGGCGTTTAATTGTTTATTATAGATAAAGAAAGGAAAGAAAATGAAAATTTATTTAGCGGGTCCTTGCGATAGCGAAAATCGTAGTCTAATGGTCGCGGCGGCAAAAATTCTTCGTAAGTATGGGTTAGAAGTTTATTGCCCGTTTGAGCTTAAAATTGAAAATGCTTGGGATTACCCGCAGGAAGAATGGGCACAGAAAGTGTTTGAGAAAGATGTAGAAGCTATTAACAAATGTGATTGTATGCTTTATATTAGTCGCGGCCGCATGTCTTCTGCTGGAAGCAACTGGGAACAGGGTTATGCTTATGCACTAAAAAAGCGTATCGTAGTGCTTCAAATTGAAGACGCGCCTACATCACTTATGACTTTTTGTGGTTGTGATTTATTCTTTAATATTGATGATATTAATGAGTTACCGTTAGTAATTAAAATTATTGAAGATAATGATTATGACAATTATATTAAAAGTTGTTCTACTATTTTGACATAAGGGTAAATAATATGGAAATAGAAATTAAATATAAATTGCCAACAGTGACAGAAGAAGATTCAAACCTTAACGCGCTTATATTATATGAATTAAATTCTGCTTTTGATAGTGAAAAATATCCGCCTCTTCAACCAACTGATATTTATACTATGACAGTAATAAAAACTATACGAAAAATAATAGCTGAACGACTATTAATTAAACGATTGGAAATTGAAAATCAAATTAATGAGGCACTTGAAGCTGCGCATAAAATGTATCCACAATATACTATTGATGAATTAAAAGAAAAAATTGGTGGAATTAATATAAAATTTGTTGAAGAAAATAAGTCAACTGATTAAATAGTTGACTTTATATCAAAATTATGATATAATAAATTATAAAGAAAAGAAAGGGAGATTAAGTAATGAAGTATCTTAAACATTTCGGAGATCAATTTAAAAAGGTTGCAATGGATCCAAACGCTACTCGTAGCTCTGCACTTCTTGAACCCATGCATACAGAAATTGCAAAACAAGTAGAATCATATGGTTTTCAGACACGGAGTTTAAAAAATAAAGAATATGAATTTATTGGGCCATATGGTAGTAAAAAATTAGATATTGGTATTTTTAAAAATGGAAAACTGGTTGGTGCAATTATGTTCAAAGGAATTAGAAGCGAGTATAATAAAAATGCTAATAATTATTTTGAAGGAATGCGTGGAGAAAGTCAATTACTAATTGATGGCGGTATTCCGGTATATCAAATTATGTTAATTCCTACCAAAGTAAAGCATAAAAATAATAGTAATATAGTATTTGAAATTCCAGCCGAGAAATATAGTATTAATTATAGTAACTATATCAATAGTAAATATAAACCAAATAAATTAAAGGTCGGAGTATATTACGTAGACGTTAATTATAATACATATGAAGTAAATTATTCTAATAAAAAAATTTTAGGGGTTGAAGACACCATAGAAGAAGGTATTAAAAATTTTATAGACTCACTTGGAGAGTGATATAAATATGGATAAAATTAAACAATTGGGCCAAGTCATGACTCCTACAAATATCGTCAATCATATGATTGACGTTCTTTGTTTATCGGAAGAAGAAATAAAAACTAAATTATTTCTAGATAATAGTTGTGGAAATGGAAATTTTATTAAAGCATTAATTAATATAGGTGTTCCTCCTACTCATATATATGCTTGTGACATAGATAAAGAAATTAGCCAGCTAGTTATCTCTTTAATTCCAAAAAATAATTTCTATTTAGGATCTGCATTTGATAAAATTGATTGGTTTAATAAATTTGATTATGTTATAGGGAATCCTCCATATGTACGGATACATAATCTAGATACTAATTTAAAAGAATTTTTAAAGATAAACTATAGTACTTGTACGGGAATGTTTGATCTATATTATGCTTTTTATGAATTAGGATTACAATTTTTAAATGATAAAGGTACTTTATTGTATATTACTCCAAATAGTTTTATTAAAAATATTTCTGGAAAAAAATTAAGAGAACTCATAGAAAATAAAACAAATCTTTGGTATTTTGAAGATTTTGAACATCAAAATAATTTTAATAATTATTCAACTTATACATGTATTGTAGGATTAAGTAGTATAAAAGAAAAAATACCAATTCCTTGGAGTATTACTCGTAATAAGATTGGTTTAAGTTTTTCGTCTCTACAAAATGGTATCGCGACATTAGCTGATAAAATTTTTATACAAAATGATTTTTCTTTCTTAGAATCAGAATTAATTCACCCAATATTAAAAGCTTCTACCGGTGAAAAAAAATATGTAATTGTTCCGCCTAAAACAGAAGAAGAATTAAAAAAATTTCCTAAAACTTATGAATATTTAAATAATAATAAAAATAAATTATTAGCTCGTGCAATTACCGGAAAGACTCAATGGTTTGAATTTGGGCGTTCACAAGGGCTAGCTAATATGAATAATGAGAAAATTGCAATTCCAACCACTGTTTCATTTAATGAGTTAAAAACTTATAGATTACCAAAAAATTATTATGTATATTCAGGATTATATGCAACAGCAGAAAATTTAGATAAATTAGAAAATGAATTACATGATGAAAATTTATTGGATTATTTAATAAATAACGGTAAACCTATGCAAGGAAATTACGTACAAATTAGTTCAACCTTATTAAAAAATTATTAAGTCAAGTTAAATAACTTGACTTTTTCTTTAATTTATGATATAATTAAATGAAAGAAAAGGAGGATTGATATAGTGGCTTATGATGCAAATTCAATTCAAGTAAGAGACTTTCGCACTGCGGCGAGGACAACTCCTGGCATGTATATTGGTGCTGATGGGCAAGACGCAGTTTTTAATTGTTTTCTTGAAATTTTAAATAATTCTTGTGATGAGGCTATTATGGGCCGCGGCGATAAAATCGAAGTGCTTGTAATGCCCAATGAAATTACAATTTCTGATGCGGGTGCTGGTGTTCCTCGCGGTCCTAATAAGGATTGTGAAGAAGTCCTAATTGAACTATATACTTCTGCTCATAGCTCTGGGAAATTTGATACTAAAAATTATTCGCGCGTTCGCGGTATGCACGGTGTCGGTGCTTCTACTGTATGCGTTTGTTCAAAGCAATTTACAGTATGGACACGGCGTGATGGTGCAGAATGGGAGCTTACATTTATAGATGGTATTCCACAAAATCCAGTAGCTAAGCAAGTAAGAAAGACAAAAGAAACGGGGACTACAATATATTTTAAGCCCGATAAAAGTATTTTTCATATTGATGATGCTACACCTGCTTTTGATATAGATAGAATAAAAGATGAATTAGAACTAACTAGTTATTTTATTCCTAATGTTAGTTTTATATTAATTGATGGCACTAATGACAAGCGTTTTACTTATTTATCAAAGAATGGCTTAAAAGATTTCGCCGCGGCAAAAATTTCAAATCCACTACATAAAAATTATATCTATGCTAATAAACATTTTGAAGATAATGTTGATATTGAAGTTTTCGCGCAATGGACCGCAGGAAAAGAAAAAAGTTATGTATTTTCCAATGGCGCGTTAAATAGTGGTGGCGGCACTCCAATCACAGGTATGAAAACTGCTTTTACGCGCACTATTAATGACCAGTCCAAAGAATCATTTGATAGTGATATGATTCGTAAAGGCTTAGTAACAATTATTAATATTAAGCATCCGCATCCAATATATCAGAATCAGGTTAAAGATAAGATTCAGAATCAAGAGCTTCGTGGTTATACCCAAACTGTTTTCACCGAAGCAATTAAAGACTGGATTGTAAAAAATAGAGAAGATTTTGATAAAATTATTGCTTTACTTGCGCGCGATAAGAAGGCTGAGGCCGCAGCTGAAAAAGCACGTCAGGGTGTTCTCAATTTTGAGAAGAAAGAGATAGAACATAAGAAACAAAAAATTACTTCCTCTGATAAGTTCAAAGATTGTGAAAAGCACGGTCAAGATTCTATGCTTATTATCTGCGAAGGTAATTCTGCTCTTGGCGGCCTAATGCCCGCGCGTGATGTTAATAAGGAAGCATTATATGCTGTGCGCGGTAAGGTTAAGAATCTATTGAAACATCCGCTTGATGAATGCCTTGAAAACCAAGAAGTATCTGATATTATTATGGCGCTTGGATGCGGTATTCAAGAAAAGTATAATAGTAGAAAATTAAATTATGGCAAGGTCGCGATTGCAACAGATGCTGATGTTGACGGATATTCTATTATGTGTCTAATTGCAACTTTATTTCATACACTAATGCCTTCGTTTGTAATGGAAGGTCGTCTATGTTGGCTTCGCGCCCCGCTTTATAAAATTGAAAAAGGCAATCAAAAATTATTTGCTTATGATGATAATGAACTTGCTTCTATTAGAAAAGGTCGTGAAAATTGGGATATCACAAGGGCAAAAGGGTTGGGAGAACTGAGCGCAGATGATATGGAAAAGTCAATGCTCCATCCAACCGAGCGACGTCTTGAAGTTCTTACTATTCATGATGTTGAAGCCGCGGCTGAAAGTATTATGATGCTAATGGGGCCAGAAGTTGAAGGCAGACGTGATTTCCTGTTTGAAAATGTTGATTTCAGCATTTTGAATAGGTGATAAAAATGAATAAAGAAAATATTGTAGGACGATTTCACGGAAAAGAAGTATATGTGGTGCCAGATAAGAAATTAGATACAATCATTTTACCAGAATCATTGGCTAAATATATATTAGAATTACAAGATAATACAATTAAAAATGTAAATCAAACTCATCGAGGTAAACGCAGTAATCTTATAGGTTTTGTTAATAATAATTAGATTATTTGGTTTAATATTTTGACTAATGAAATAGATAGAATAGAACAATTTGATGGGTGAAGTATGAAACTTATAATTTTAAAAATTACAGAGCCACATGGCTGGGTAATAGCTAATACCATTTGCGAAAAATATCCTTCATTTATAAAAGTCAATTATAGTGATGAAATATTTATTAATTCATTAACAGTTCCACAAACCACTTCATTAGAGGAGCTAAGTCAGGCCATAAAATATTGGTTTACTATAAGATTTAAAGAAAATAAACACTTATTAATATTAACTAATAAAACAGAAGAAGAGAATGTTAAGTTAATTGAAGTATTAAATAATATTAATTTAGATAATTATTGTATATTAATTTGTAACGATTTTATGAAAAAATATTTTAATAACAATTGACTTATTCCAAAATTTATAATATAATATATTTATAAAAAGGAGAGAAATAAAATGGATAAAAATAATTCTACTAGTAGTGGTATTGGCTTTACTGGCCTACTTACAATAGTCTTTATTGTATTAAAACTATGTCATGTTATAGAATGGTCTTGGCTTTGGGTTCTTGCGCCTCTGTGGATTTCAACTATACTTGGATTAATTATTGTAATTATCTATGCTATAATAGTAACAAAATAATTGACAATAATAAAAATTTATGATATAATATAAGAAATAAAGAAAAGGAAGTGAACCCATTGATTAAAGAAGTAGACTTCCAAAAAACTACTGAAAGTGCATTCTTGGCCTATGCCGCATCCGTGGCCCAAGAAAGAGCAATTCCAGATGTAAGAGATATGCTTAAAATCGGTTTGCGGCAAGGTTTGTATGCACAATTTACAAATAAACTTACATATAAAGATAAGTATCAGAAAGCACAGAAAAGTGTTGCCGCAGCCATGACGCAATCATATGTCCATGGTGATGTCGCGATGTATGATACATTTATTCGCGCAGCCCGCCCTTGGTCTTATCGTTATCCTCTTGAAGCGGTTCAAGGCAACTATGGTAATCCATCTTCACCAGATAGCCACGCGGCCGCGCGTTATGTAGAAATGAAGGCAGCTGAAACCGCGAATATTCTCTTTGATGGATTAAAAAAGAACGCAATTGGAAATCAGAAATATTGGAATTATGATGATACAGAAGAAATTCCGTCTGTATTTCCTTCAATTGGATTTTGGAATATTGTAAATGGATGTTCTGGTATCGCAGTCGCTATGGCAACTTCGGTCCCACAATTTAATTTACGTGAAGTAAATGAAGCACTTATTAAAATTATTCAAAATCCAGATATAGATTTTAATGAAATTTATTGTAAGCCCGACTTTGCAACTGGTGGCACAATTATAAATGCCGCGCAAGTAAAAGAAAGTCTACGTATTGGTAAGGGCGAATCAATTCGTTTACGCGCGAAGCTTGAATATTTTCCTGACCAGAATATGATTCAGGCAACAGAGCTACCATATGGTGTATTTACAAATACAGTAATTGACCAACTCGCGGCAGTAACTAGTGAAAATGAAAGTTATGGAATTGAGCGCGTTGTAGACCATACAAAGAAAACCGCGGACATTCGTATTTATCTAACGAAGGGCACGAATCCAAGTAAGATGATAGCAAAATTATATAAGGATACCTCATTAGAAAATTGGTATTCTGTAAATATGATTTTACTAGACCAGGGCAGATTTCCTAGACTATTTGGTTGGCGTGCGGCATGTGATGCGTATATTGCACATATTCGTGAATGCGAACGCAATATCATTCAATTTGATTTAGATAAAGCCCTCGCGCGAAAAAATATCGTAGATGGTTTAATTAAAGCATATTCAATTATTGATGAAGTTGTAGCACTTATTCGCGCATCTTCAAATCCAACCGAGGCCGCGGAAAAACTAATTTCAAAATATGATTTTAATGAAGAGCAAGCCAAAGCAATTCTCGCTATGAAACTTTCTTCATTAACAAAATTAGATATAGTAAAGTTGAATAACGAGGCCGAAGAACTTATTGAAAAAATTGAGTGGTGCCACCACTTATTAAATGATTCTACGGCTTTGGATAATGAATTAATTAAAATTTTGCGTGATGTTGCTACTAAATTTGGTGATGAACGTAGAACAAAGATACTAAATATAGTAGAACAAGATGACGAATCAACTGAACCAATTGAAGAAAAAGAATTGGGTATTATGTTATTTGATAATAACATGATTCGTTTAATTGAAAAAGATAATCTTCAAGGCGCGAAACGCGGTAGAAAGGGTGTTAATATTAAGCCACCAAAGAACGCAAATCTAATTAACACTTTGTATTCTACCAATCTTGGTACAATCGCGGCATTTACTGACCACGGTAGAATGTATAGCTTCTCACTTGGAGATTTAGATACTGATAAAGATTATTCTATTTATGAATTAATTGCACTTCAAGATGATGAAAAACCTATTCTATTAATTGATACGACTTCCTTAAACGCATATAAATATCTTATTACGATAAGTAAAAATGGATTTATTAAAAAGACGTTAGTTAAGGAATATAATAGTAGGAATAAGAAAGGCTTAGCCGCAGTAAAAATTGAAGATGACGATACACTAATAGGTGTATATCTATCTCATTCTGATAATGATAAAGTATTTGTTGGTAACGTAAATGGTTCTTATAATTATTATAATCTATCAGAAGTAAGCTCTACTGGACGCGCAACGAAGGGCGTTAAAGCAATTAAATTAAGTAAAGATGAATATGTATCATGCGCCGCGCTTATTAGAGAAAATATTACATATCGTGGTTTATTAACAATTTCTAGTTCTGGACGCGGGAAAATTACTGAACTTGAAGAGTTTTCAGAAACTGCGCGTGGAGCAAAGGGCGCGGCAGTAATGAACTTAAAAGATGAGCAACTCGCCGCAATGTGCGCAATTACAGATGAAACGGAAAAGATTTTCGTAACAGCTAATAATAAAGCGGTTCTGCTTGAAATAAATAGTATCCCAGTACAAGGCCGCAATACCGCTGGCGTTCAAATTATAGATGCGCGTAATTCTAATGCCGCAATTAAGATTATGTGAGGTTAATAAAATGAAGAAAGAATATCAAGATTTATTTGTAGAGATGGCTCTATCAGCCGCGACATTGGCTGAAAGGGTTATGGACTATGATAAAAAGAAAAATGACAATAAAGGTTATGGAGTCGCTGAATCTATGCGTGATGATTATTTGGAACTTCATGGCAGACTAAAAGACGGTGGTATGCCTACTTATAATGATTATACAAAGCTACTTGCCGCGGCTTATATGATTACTAATAATCTACAAGACCAAGTAACCATGTATCAAAAAGCAATTAATGGATATAAAACAGATACTATTCCTAAACTTTCTAGAATTATGGATGAAACGAAAAATAATTCTGACGAATTTGAAAAATTAGTCCATCAATTATTTGACTAAAATAAAAATTCATGATATAATATAAATGTAAAGAAGAGCAAATGAAAATTCTTAAATATAAAACAGAATTAAATATTTGACTATTCTTTAAAAGTATGATATAATATGTATATAAAGAGGGAAGGGAAAACCTACCGCTTTAATATAAATAAAAT
>OCVV011337731.1_pt1 | contig 20987 bp, 15 predicted proteins | sample 1539721 | NCBI WGS metagenome assembly OCVV01 (sample SAMN02144230, study PRJEB22623) | gut metagenome | biome: sheep rumen | host: Ovis aries | place: New Zealand
GTCAGATCCAGGCCGCGGCCCCGGACAGAGTCCGGATCTGCAGACAGAAGAATGCCGGCCCCGCAGCTGCCAGAAACAGAGGGCTCGAGGTGGCAAAGGGCAGCCTGGTCTGCTTCGTCGATGCCGATGACACGGTAAAGCCCGACTTCCTCCAGGTCATGGCTGATCATATAGGGGATGCCGGGATGGCTGTCTGCGGCTACTGGACGATCGAAGAGGGGAGCCAGGCCGGCTCAGACAGCCCGGCCGAAGAAAAGCCCGCCGTCTGCCCTGCCGATTCAGAGTCCGCAGGCCCGGGAGAAGTCCCGGCCGGCCGGGAAAGCAGACCGGGATCAGCCGACAGCCCGGCTGTCGAAGAGTCTGCCCCCGAAGAAGACCCTGCCGCCGCGCAGGTCTGCACCCTGTCCGGCCCCGCCGCCATGCGGCTGGCCGTCACGGACGAGGCCTTCGGCGGCTACCTCTGGAACAAGATCTTCCGCAGGGACCTGATCGAACAGGCCGGGATCCGCTTCGAGCCCGGGATCCATGTCGGAGAGGACCTGCTCTTTGTCGAGCGCTACCTGGCACAGTGTGAAACAGTCCTTATCCTGGACAGGCCGCTCTATGACTACTACTGCGCGGCCGGCTCCATCTCCCATGCCATGAGCCGCAAAAACCTGACCCTGCTCCGGGCCCTGGAAAAGATCCTTCCGCTCTCGGGGGATCCGGAATTCGCCGGAATCATGGCGGTCCGCTACACCAGGCAGTTTCTGGCATTTTATCCATATTTTCCCAAAGAAAAAAAGCTGAAGGGAAGGCTGGACCGCTATCTGAGAAAGACCGGCCTGTCAGGCAGCCAGGTCTTCAGCCGGCTGTCCCGGGACTATAAGGTCAGGTATATTCTTTACAGGACCAGCCCGGCCCTCTATACCCTGAGCATGAGAGCCAGGCGGGGGCTGTCCCGGTGACAAAGCGCAAAGACTCCGTCTCAAAATATACGGGAACAGCATATGATCCCGGGAGGCGGGAGGATCGCGGTTTCGCGCTTCAAACCCTGGAATGTGATCGCAGGAGGTCACGCCGGCACCCGCCGGGGCCTTTTGTCTTGCAGATAAACGGCGGTTCCGGCAGGCCGTAAAACAGCCGGCGAAAATCTATATTAGGAGAGGAATTAAGTTTTATGAAAAGAGAAAGTGGAATCCTTTATCCAGTGTCATCCCTGCCGTCAAAGTTCGGGATCGGATCTTTTTCAAAGGAAGCATACGAGTTTGTAGACTTCCTCAAAGAGTCCGGTCAGTCCTACTGGCAGGTCCTGCCCCTGTGCCAGACCGGCTTCGGCGATTCGCCCTACCAGTCCGTCTCCTCCTTCGCGGGCAACCCCTATTTCATCGATCTGGAAAAGCTGATCGAGGAAGGGCTCCTGACCTGGGATGAAGTCAACCGCTTTGATTTTGGCTCTGATCCGGAAAAGGTCGATTACGGCGCCCTCTACAACAACCGCTATGAGGCCCTCAAGATCGCCTTTGACCGCTTCCGCGCGCTCGAAAACGCCAGGAGCCACAGCGCCTACCACGAGGAGTACCAGACCTACCTGGAAAAAGAGCACTACTGGCTCTTTGACTATGCCCTCTATATGGCCCTCAAGAAAAAATACGAAGGAAAATCCTGGACCCAGTGGAAGGCAGGAGAGCGGCTCCGCGACAAAAAGGCCCTGGCCGCGGCTGCCCAGGAGCTGGCGGAGGACATCGATTTCTACCGCTTCCTCCAGTTCCAGTTTGACCGCCAGTGGAAAAAGCTCCACGCCTATGCCCAGGTTCAGGGCATCAAGATCATCGGCGACATCCCCTTCTACGTGGCCATGGACAGCGCGGCGACCTGGGCCCACGCCGACATCTTCAAATTCGACAAGGACCTGGTGCCGTCCGTCGTGGCCGGCTGCCCGCCCGATGCCTTTTCTCCCACGGGCCAGCTCTGGGGCAATCCGGTCTATGACTGGAAAAAGCTCAAGAGGAACGGCTACGACTGGTGGATCCAGCGCTTCGCCCGCAACTTTGAGTTCTACGATGTCGTCCGCCTGGACCATTTCAACGGCTTCGCCGAATACTATGAGGTGCCCTACGGCGACCAGACCGCGGAGCACGGCAAGGTGGTCAAGGGACCCGGCCTCGACTTCTTCAAGGCTGTCAAAAAGAGCCTGGGAGACGTCGACATCATCGCCGAGGACCTGGGCAACATCACGCCCGAGACCGAAAAGCTTCTGGAGGGGACCGGCTTCCCCGGCATGAAGGTCCTCCAGTTTGCCTTCGACCCCAGCGAATCCAGCTACTACCTGTCCTACAACCATGTGAAAAACGCGGTCGTCTACACAGGGACCCATGACAATACGACAACCCGCGCCTGGATCGAACAGTGCAGCGACCACGACCGGGACTTCGCGAGACGCTTCATCCACTCCGAGTACACGGACTACGGCGCCTTTACCTGGGACTTCATCCGGGAGGCCTTCCGCAGCGTCTGCGACCTCTGCATCGTCCCCATCCAGGACTTCCTGGTCAAGGGAGAGGAGTCCCGCCTCAACACACCCGGCACGTCCCAGGGCAACTGGCAGTGGAGGGTGGTCCCCAACCTGCTCTCTCATGAGCTGGCAAAGAGCATCTATGACCTGACAAAAACCTATGGAAGGCTGCCAAAGCCGGATCCTGAGGACAAGAAACAGGCCTGATCCCACATCTGTCCGGGAGGACAGAGGGAAAAAGACGAATCCACCAGCTATATCGTCGGACGGAGAGAAAAAATGCTCCCGCGGCTGTAGAAGCTGGCGGAGTGAAAACAGGAAGAGGGGGCGGTACCGGAACCGTCCCCTCTTTGTGTCTGAAGGAATTTCAGATACCGAAAGTATTAAGAAGCTGTTGATGTCAAAAGTCTCCTGTGGCACATTGGGGGGACTTTCCTGAAAAAGCACCGTTTGGCCGTGACATCAATCTAAAAAGGAATCTATTGAGAAAGGAGTTTTACATGGACATTCAAATTCTCTTGTTCCTTCAGAACTTCCGCGAGGGAGCCGGAGGGATTTTTACAGCATTTTTCAAGAAGATGACCTTCTGGGGGGAGCTGAACACGGTCATCCTGCTGATGGCTGTCCTCTACTGGTGTATCGACAAGGAGCTGGGAACCTATGTGATGATGGGATGGAGCGGGAACCGCCTGGTCAACGGGGCCATGAAGGTGACCGTCTGCGCCTACCGGCCCTGGATCCGGAGCGCGAAGATCCTGCCGGAGGCATCCGCGAGGACGACGGCCACCGGCTATTCCTTCCCCAGCGGCCATACCATGAATGCCGCGTCTGTCTACGGAGGCTTCGCGGTCCGGCCGGATATGCCCAAAGCTTTCCGCATCCTCTGCGGCATCCTGGTGGCCCTGGTGGCCCTGAGCCGCAATTTCCTGGGCGTCCATACACCTCAGGATGTACTGATCGGAGCCGCTGCCGGACTCCTGGTCATGCTGCTGACGTATTTCCTGCATGACTGGATCTGCCGCCATCCCGAAAAGATCGCTCTCGTCGTCTGTGCCGGCCTGGTCCTGGCCGCGGCGATCTGCCTCTACGCGGGCCTCAAGCCCTATCCGACCGACTATGACGCGGAGGGAAAGCTCCTGGTCGACGGCGCGGTCATGGCCAGAGATACCTTTAAGGGAGCCGGCTGGACCATGGGTTTTCTGGCAGGATGGTATCTGGAGCACCGCTTCGTCGGCTTTACGACCCGGATCAACGGCAGGCAGAGGCTCAACCGCCTGGCGGCGGGCTTTATGACCTTCTACCTGGTCAGCCAGGTCCTGGTCCCCATGGTCTCGGGAGCCCTGCCGGGATTCTCCGGCCCGCTGGTGTCCTGCTTTCTGCAGATGCTGTATATCACCTTCCTCTTCCCGCTGCTGGCCCGGCTCTTTGAAAAGGCGTGACCTTTCCGCCGCCAATACGATTCCCCGGAAAATCCCGGACCCTGCCTGCAGGAAGCCGGTCGATTTTTCGGGGATTTTATCTGTTGACAGAGGAATCAAGCTGTTGTACAGTACGATTGTATACATGTACGCAAAGGATTTGTTGAACATATGGACGGGTTCTGTATAATAGAGAAAGATCCTATGTCCGACAGATCGGCTCAGTTAAGGAATCGTATGCAAAAAAAACAGCATTTCTCATAAAGATTTCATGGATTTTTTTATAAGCCCTGTTTATAATGAGGAATGATAATTTTGCAGGTATGGATTGGCGGGCAAGGCAGACCGCCAGAGAGGAGAGTACATGCCCCAGAGAACTGACATCCATAAGGTATTGATCATCGGCTCGGGCCCGATCGTTATCGGCCAGGCCTGTGAGTTTGACTACTCGGGGACGCAGGCGTGCAAGGCGCTTCGCAGCCTTGGCTATGAGATCGTGCTGGTCAACTCCAACCCGGCTACGATCATGACGGATCCGGAGATGGCGGACCGGACCTATATTGAGCCCCTGAATGTGGACAGGGTCACACAGATCATCAAGAAGGAGAAGCCGGACGCCCTGCTGCCCAACCTGGGCGGACAGTCTGGCCTGAACCTCTGCGCGGAACTCTACAAGGCGGGCGTGCTTGATGAATACGGCGTCAAGGTCATCGGTGTCCAGGCGGATGCCATCGAGCGCGGCGAGGACCGGATCGAGTTCAAGAAGACAATGGATATGCTGGGCATCGAGATGGCCCGCAGCGAAGTCTCCTACAGTGTGGAGGAGGCCCTGGAGATCGCTGACAGACTGGGCTATCCTGTCGTCCTCCGTCCCGCCTATACCATGGGCGGCGCCGGCGGCGGCCTCGTATATAATAAAGAAGAATTAAAGACAGTCTGCGCGCGCGGCCTGCAGGCTTCCCTGATCGGCCAGGTTCTGGTCGAAGAGTCCATCCTGGGCTGGGAGGAGCTTGAGCTCGAGGTCGTCCGCGACAAGGACAACAACATGATCACGGTCTGCTTCATCGAGAACGTGGATCCCGTCGGCGTGCACACAGGCGATTCCTTCTGCACGGCTCCCATGCTGACCATCGACGAGGACCTGCAGAAGGAACTGCAGAAGCAGGCTTACAAGATCGTCGAGCACATCGGCGTCATCGGCGGCACCAACGTCCAGTTCGCCCATGATCCCAAATCCGGGCGCGTGATCGTCATCGAGATCAACCCCCGCACCTCCAGGTCCTCCGCCCTGGCCTCCAAGGCGACCGGCTTCCCCATCGCCCTGGTCTCCGCCAAGCTGGCGACCGGCCTGACCCTGGCGGACCTCGAGGACTCCCGCTTCGGCACTCTGGACAAATACGTTCCCACCGGCGATTTCGTCGTCGTCAAGTTTGCCCGCTGGGCATTTGAAAAATTCAAGGGCGTCGAGGACAAGCTTGGCACCCAGATGCGCGCTGTCGGCGAGGTCATGAGCATCGGTAAGACCTACAAGGAGGCCTTCCAGAAGGCCATCCGGTCCCTGGAAAAAGGCCGCTACGGCCTGGGCCATGTCAATGGCTACGACGAAATGCCCCTGGACGAGCTCCGCAAGCTCCTGATCAATGTCTCCTCCGAGCGCCACTTCATCATGTATGAGGCCCTGCGCAAGGGCATGACCGTGGATGAGATCTTTGAGATCACCAAGGTCAAGCACTACTTCGTCCAGCAGATGAAGGAGCTGGTCGAGGAGGAAGAGGCCCTCGTGAAGGAATTCAAGGGCAGAGTCCCCTCTGACGCAGCCCTGATCCGGGCCAAGAAGGACGGCTTCTCCGACCACTACCTGGCCCAGATCCTCGAGGTCTCCCAGGATGAGATCCGCAATGCCCGCGAGGCCCTGGGATGCACCGAGAACTGGGAGGGCGTCCATGTCAGCGGCACCCAGGACAGCGCCTACTACTATTCGACCTACATCGGGGAGGACAAGAACCCCATCCGTACCGAGAAGCCCAAGATCATGATCCTGGGCGGCGGCCCCAACCGCATCGGCCAGGGTATCGAGTTCGACTACTGCTGCGTCCACGCGGCCCAGTCCCTGCGCAAGCTCGGCTTTGAGACCATCATCGTCAACTGCAACCCCGAGACCGTCTCCACGGACTACGACACCTCCGACAAGCTCTATTTCGAGCCCCTGACCCTGGAGGATGTCCTCTCGATCTACAGAAAAGAAAAACCCGTCGGCGTCATCGCCCAGTTCGGCGGCCAGACCCCTCTGAACCTGGCCTCCAAGCTGGAGAAGGAGGGCGTCAAGATCCTGGGAACCTCCCCTGCCATCATCGACCTGGCAGAAGACCGTGACCACTTCCGCGCCATGATGGACAAGCTGGGCATCCCCATGCCCGAGGCCGGCATGGCGACCACCGTCGAAGAGGCCCAGGCCATCGCCGGCAAGATCGGCTATCCGGTCATGGTCCGTCCCTCCTACGTCCTGGGCGGACGCGGCATGGAGGTCGTCCATGACGATGAGCAGATGGCGGACTACATGGCGGCGGCCGTCGGCGTCACACCCGACCGCCCCATCCTGATCGACCGCTTCCTCCACAATGCCATGGAGTGCGAGGCGGACGCGATCTGCGACGGCACCCACGCCTTCGTGCCCGCGGTCATGGAGCACATCGAGCTGGCCGGTATCCACTCCGGTGACTCGGCCTGCATCATCCCCTCCAGGCACATCGATGAGAAGCACCTCGCGACCATCCGCGAGTACACCAGAAAGATCGCCGAGGAGATGCATGTCGTCGGCCTGATGAACATGCAGTACGCCATTGAGGACGGCGTGGTCTATGTGCTGGAGGCCAATCCCCGCGCCTCCCGTACCGTCCCGCTGGTCTCCAAGGTCTGCGGCATCCGCATGGTGCCCCTGGCCACCGAGATCATCACGGCCGAGCTGACGGGCCGCAAGTCCCCCGTGCCGGATCTCAAGGAAAAGGATATCCCTTATTACGGCGTCAAGGAAGCGGTCTTCCCCTTCAATATGTTCCCCGAAGTCGACCCCATCCTGGGACCCGAGATGCGGTCCACCGGCGAGGTCCTGGGTATTTCCAGGTCCACCGGCGGCGCCTTCTACAAGGCCCAGGAGGCCGCCAAGATGCAGCTTCCTCTCGAGGGCACGGTCCTGATCACCGTGAGCGAGCCCGACCGCCCCTACGCGCCCGAGATCGCCCGCAGGTTCCATGAGGCCGGCTTCAGGATCCTGGCCACCGACAAAACCTGCAAGGCCATTGCCCAGGCCGGCATCCCCGTCGAGCGCGTCAACAAGAACTATGAGGGGCGTCCCAACATCATCGACCTGATCACCAACGGCCAGATCCAGATGATCGTCAACACTCCCATGGGCAAGGGCGCCCGCCACGACGACAGCTACCTGCGCAAGGCGGCCATCAAGGCCAAGGTCCCCTATGTCACCACCGCGGCAGCGGGCCTGGCGGCGGCAGAGGGCATCAGCCATCTCAAGCGCAAGGGCCGGGGCCTCATCCTGCCCCTGCAGGAGTGGCACGCCATGATCCGCGACAAGGAATGAGACCTGATTCATTTTAAAAATCGATTATGTCCATAGGCAAAGGGCAGCACCGGAAAACGGCGCTGCCCTTTTTTCATCTCGGAGAATCAGTTCATATTCCGGATATTTTTTGTGTATCTGAAGATTCCGGAAACCTCCCGAAGAAATAAGCCCTGTCCCGGCGGACGCCGGGGACAGGGCTTTTCAGCACAGGTTATGGAAACTGACGGATTCAGATATCCGCCATTTTCATCTTCTGTTCTGTGATCTCATCCAGGAGCTGCAGCTTGTTGTCATAGAGCTTCTGGGACAGGTCGACATAGACCTGGTGAGGGTTGACGAGACGGCGGGACTCCTCCCAGAGGGTATCCTGCTCCTTCATGCAGTAGTCGCGGATCTCCATGGTCTTCGGAGAGGTGTAGACGCACTTGCCGTCCTTGAAGAGGGGCACCATGAGTTCGCGCAGGGAGAACTCTCCGGGGTTGAGTTTGGTCTTTTTCCAGGGCTCGACGGGGTCGAAGAGAACCAGGGGCTCATCCTCCGTGTAGGTCTCGTCCTCCAGGCAGATCAGGTCGGCCTGAATCTTGTGCTCGGGTTCATTGTAGACGCGGTAGATCTTTTTGTCGCCGGGGTTGGTGACCTTCTCGGTGTTCTCGGACAGTTTGATCTTGGGGACGAAGTTGCCGTTGTCGTCCTGGATGGCGGCCAGCTTGTAGACGCCGCCGAAGGAGGGGTTGTCCTTGGCCGTGATCAGGTTGGTGCCGACGCCCCAGGAGGTGATGGTCGCGCCCTGGCTCTTGAGGGAGTCGATCAGGTGCTCGTCCAGGTCGTTGGAGGCGGAGATGATGGCGTCCGGGAAGCCGGCCTCATCCAGCATCTTCCTGGCCTTCTTGGAGATGTAGGCCAGGTCGCCGCTGTCCAGGCGGATGCCGTAGCCCTTGCCCAGGGTCCCCTTGTCGCGCATGTACTGGAAGGTCCTGATGGCGTTGGGAACACCGGATTTGAGGGTGTCATAGGTGTCCGCCAGCAGGATGCAGGCATTGGGATAGAGGTCCGCGTAGGTCTTGAAGGCGGTCAGCTCATCCGGGAAGCTCATGATCCAGCTGTGGGCGTGGGTGCCCTTGACCGGGACATCAAAGAGTTCGCCGCACAGGACGTTGGAGGTGCCGACACAGCCTGCGATCACGGCCGCACGGGCGCCGTAGGTGCCCGCGTCGGGGCCCTGGGCCCGGCGCAGACCGAACTCCATGACGCCGTCCCCGCGCGCCGCGTAGCAGATCCTGGCCGCCTTGGCGGCGATCAGACTCTGGTGGTTGATGATATTGAGGATGGCCGTCTCCATCAGCTGGGCCTGGGCGATCGGAGCGATGACCTTGACCATGGGCTCGCGGGGGAACATGAGGGTCCCCTCGGGGATGGCATAGATATCGCCGGTGAATTTGAAGTCCGCCAGATAATCCAGAAAGTCGGCGTCAAAAATCCCGAGGCTCCGCAGATACTCGATGTCCTGACTGGAAAAATGAAGATCCTTCACATACCGGACCAGCTGCTCGACGCCGCACATGATCGCATAGCCGCCCCCGAAGGGATTGGTGCGGTAGAAGGCGTCGAAGATGACCGTGCGGTTCTCTTCTTTGTTTTTGAAATAACCCTGCATCATTGTCAGCTCGTACAGGTCGGTGAGAAGGGTCAGGTTTTGTCTGTCCATGATTTCTCCTTGTCCACATATTCAATGTGCGTTGACTGACAGGCCGTGCCGCGGTACTGATCCGGAATCTGGATTCAGACAGATCAGACCGTCCCGGCTGTCTTCTCAGTGATACCGTATCCACAACTCTTCATGAATACGCCTGCCCCTCGCGGGCAGCGCGAAATACTGTCTATTATAATACTCCATTCAGGTGGATTGTGCAATTGCCAGCCGAGGGATGCCTGAGCCGGAGGACGTAACAGGTAACTCTTTTTGCGAATGAATGAGTCAGCTGGTATATCCCGTCTCGCCTCATTTGTTTTCGAAATGGTAAATGATGGTAAATGGCAATAATATGGATAAATTGATTCTCTGCAACCACTATTAAATGGAAAATAAAAGGAAATCTAATTGACAATATGGAAAACCGATGATATTATATTGCTATGAAAATACTGAAAACCACACTGATTGCCGGTAAATGGAGGCCTGGCAGGAGAAGGATGCCGGGGCCGCAGGGCTGAAGGAATCGGAGGAAAAGGATGATGACGATCGAGGAACTGAAAAGAAGAAAAGAGGAACTCAGATTTACCGCGGAGATGATCGCGGCCTCCTCATGTGTTCCGCTGAGCACGGTGCAGAAGATCTTCAGCGGCGCGACAAAGAACCCCAGAAGGTCCACGATCGAGGCGATCGAGAGAGCCCTCTATGTAGAGCCGGAGCCGGCCTCCGGCCGGGGAGAGCTGCCGGCCGGGCAGAAGGCGGGGCCGGAGGAGAGGAACCGACGGGATGTAGGGGTACATCACAGAAGATATGGATACGAATACGGCGGCGAAGACCCGCTGCGGGACCTGGCGGCAGAGGCGCCTGCCCGGTATTACTATGAAAAAAAAGATGGTTATACGGTCGAGGATTACTATGCCCTGCCGGATGACAAACGGGTAGAACTGATCGACGGAGTTTTTTATGATATGGGAGCTCCCCGCATCATTCATCAGAAGATCCTGGGAGAGCTGTATATTCTCTTTCGCGAGTGCATGGACCGGCATGAGGGAGAGTGCGAGGTCTACCTTTCCCCCTGCGATGTACGCCTGGATATGGACAACAGGACCATGGTCCAGCCGGATCTGCTCATCGTCTGCAGAAAATATGACATCACTGCCCGGGCCTTTGAGGGGGCACCTGATCTGACTCTGGAGATCCTGTCGCCCTCCACGCGGGGCAAGGACATGCTCCTCAAGCTGCACAAGTACGCTCAGGCAGGGGTGAGGGAATACTGGATCGTTGACCCGGACAAACCGGTGGTCCTGGTCTATGACCTCGAAAAGGAAGACTATTATCCGCGAAAATACGGGTTTGAGGACACCATCCCCATCGGTATTTCAGGGGGAGAGTGCAGTATAGACTTTTCCAGGATCTACAGGAGGATCTCTGCCTATTATGATGGACGCTAATGTGCCGTTTCAGTCATTTTCACTCTGTATGACAAGGGGACACGTGTGACAAGGGGATGGTGTGACAAGGGGACAGGCACTCTGTCACAGTACTGTGACAGAGTGCCTGTCCCCTTGTCACACCTTGTCACACCCCCCCGACATACCCTGACCTGTAACCCCGGGTTCTGTTTTTAGTGAGAAATCCCCCGTCTGAGTTGACACGATGTCAAAATTGGACATATAATGTATCCATCAAATAAAAAACAGGACCGGAGGTATTATTCATGATTAAGGGAACACCCGAACTGATCGCCCGCAGGCGGGAGGAGATCATAAACGCGTGTGAACAGCTGTATCAGACCATGAGCTTCAAGGAGATCACACTCAAGGAGATCGGGAAGGTCACATCTTTTTCAAGACCGACGATCTATAATTATTTTCAGACGAAGGAGGAGATCTTCCTCGCTATCTACAAAAAGGAATACGACCTGTGGAACGAAGATCTGGCCTCCATTCTGGAAAAGAATGAGAGCCTGCCGAAAAAAGAGCTGGCAGACCAGATCGCAAGGTCACTTACCGCGCGCGACCAGCTGCTCAAGCTCCTGGCTATGAACAACTATGATATGGAGGCCAACAGCCGGCAGGAGATGCTCACCTCCTTCAAGGCTTCCTACGGGCGCTCCATGGAGCTTGTGAGACAGCTTCTGGAAAAATTCTGTCCGGAGATGGATCAGGGCGATATACAGAAATTCATCTACATCTTTTTCCCCTTTATGTTCGGGATCTACCCCTATACATCGGTCACCGACAAGCAGAGGACAGCCATGGAGGAGGCGGGGGTGGACTATCTCTATCAGTCCATCTATGACCTCAGCTATTCCTGCCTTTGCGGGCTTTTGGGGATCGGATGATGGACCTTCAAGCGGGGCGCAGAAGCAAAAAACCTGCTGTGCCTTCCGGACAGTCCGGGGCGCATAAAAAAAACGGAAAACACTACGAGATATTTGAACAAGGAGGATGTCTTGGATGCATGATTCGAAAAGTAAGATCAGACGGATCGTAGATGTGGGGATGACCGTCCTCCTTTTATTTCTCATGGCCTACCAGGTGACCGGGGAGACGGCCCACGAGTGGATCGGCATGGCCATGACCCTGCTGGTGATCATCCATCAGGTCCTGAACCGGAGATGGTACGGGGCAGTCTTCAAGGGAAAATATACCCCTTACCGGGCTCTGACGACAATTCTGAATGTCCTGCTGCTCGCGGCCTTCGCGCTGACGGCCGTCTGCGGTATGGCAATGAGCGGCCACGCGGTGCCCTTTCTTTACGGGATGCTGCCGGTGTCCTTTGCCAGGACCATGCACCTGTCCATGTCCCACTGGGCTTTTGTCCTCATGGGGCTGCATCTGGGCATGCATGTCCCTGTGATGATCGCGGGCATGAAGCTCTCCAGTCGGGCGAAGACCGCGGCCGGCATTGCCCTTACCTTTGCAGCGGGCATCGGCCTCTATCTCTTTTTGCGGAACCGGATGCCGGATTATCTCTTTTTCCGGTCGGTCTTCGCCTTCCTGGATTATGAAAAGGCGGCCTGGCGGGTTCTGGGAGGAAATATCCTCATGCTGCTCTTCTGGGCCTTTGCGGGAGCGCAGGCGGCCCTGTTCTGCAGAAGCTTGTCGCAGAGAAAAGTCATGCAGAGGGCACAGAGAAAGGATCTGCAGGCCGCCAGTCCCCTGGTTCCGGTCATATATCTGATGGCGGCAGTCTTGCTGGGGCTCATTCTCCATATGGGCCTTTCGGGGCAGGAAACAGGGGCCTTCGGCAGCGCGGGATTTTCCGGCCAGCCGGGCAGGCGGACATGAAGTCCTACAACCTGGGGATCCGCCTGGTGCGGAACGCCGGCCCCGCAGCCGGGGGGATTGTGGAGGCAGCGGGAGCGGACGCCTCCTCCCTCCAGAAGGGAAAGAGCGGAAAGGTCCTGATCGCCTACTTCTCCTGGAGCGGAAATACCAGAGGGATCGCGCAGGAGATCCAGAGGCAGACCGGGGAAGACTGGCGTCGGGTCATAGGGGGCATAGGATAAGAGAAACAAGAACGAAGGAATGATCGGATAGAGGAGGATACCTGGATGAAAAAGACCAAAGCAATAGGGGCCATGATACTGGGCTTTGTCCTGCTGTTCAGCCTGACGGCCTGCGGGGCAAATGCCTCTGCAGGAGATGCCGCCGGGAAAGCGCAGGAGGCAGTCACAGAGGAAACGCAGGAACCGGGAGCTGTAGAGCCCGAGGCCGCGGATAGGGCCGGGGATTCGGTCTCTGAAGGAAATGGCAGTGATGCGCAGGCAGAAGAGGCGGAAACAGATACTCTGGTTCAGGAATCCGTGGATGCTTCCACGCAGAATTCCGCAACAGCATCCGCGGAGACTTCAACTGCGGCAGCTCCGACATCCGCAGCGGCATCCGACGGCGATCCGGTCGTGTATTTCACATCTGATATCTCCGCGGAGGGCCTGGTCCGCATCTATGACCGGCTGGGCTGGACGCCGTCCGGAAAGACGGCCGTGAAGATCTCCACCGGCGAGCCGCCGGCCAGCAACTATCTGCGCCCGGAGCTGATCAAAGACCTGGTGAAAAAGGTGGATGGGACCATCGTCGAGTGCAATACGGCCTACGGGGGCTCCCGCGGATCTGCTGCCATGCATAAACAGGTCGCCGAGGACCACGGCTTTACGGCCATCGCGGACTTCGACCTCCTGGACGAAGAGGGCGAGGTGGAATGGCCCGTGACCGGCGGGACCAGACTGGACAGGGCCATCCTCGGCAGTCATGCTGAAAACTATACGGACTGGGTGATCCTGTCCCATTTCAAGGGCCATGCCATGGCGGGCTTTGGCGGCGCCATCAAGAACGTCGCGATCGGTATGTCCTCCCCGTCCGGCAAGGTCCTGGTCCACACGGCGGGCACAAAGACCAGCGGCAGCATCTGGTATGACGACCAGGACGCCTGGCTGGAGGCCCTGCCGGAGATGGTCAGCGCAGTGCGCGACCATGTCGGGGCAGACCACATCATCTACATCAATGTCATGAACAGGCTGTCTGTGGACTGCGACTGCGACGGCAATCCTGCAGAGCCCGATATGCATGACATCGGGATCGCTGCGGGCTTTGATCCGGTCGCGGTGGATCAGGCCTGTGTGGACATGGTCTATGAGGCACCGGACAGCGCCTCCCTGGTGGAGCGCATGGAATCCCGCCACGGCATCCATGCCCTGGAGCACGGCGAGGAGATCGGCCTGGGGAGCCGTACCTATCAGCTGGTCAATATAGATAAGTAATTTGAGAGATTCGTCAGTTAGATGAAAGTTATGGAAGGCTTTATAAACCATTCTATGGTCCTGGCGCAGGTTCTCCCTGCGCAGGTTCCTGTGACTGCCCTTGATCCTGGCCGGATCCTGCACCGCGAGCTGGTCTACATCTGGTACTACTTTGAGCTGCAGCTGCGCCAGATCTTTTCCTACTGGATCCTGGGCATGGCCATCGGGTCTTTGATCTCCGTCTTCGCTAAAGATCGGATCCACGGGACCTTCGCCCGCATGCAGGGAAAGAGGCTGGGCCTGTTCGGGATCATCCCGGCCTGCCTTCTGGGCATTGCCTCCCCCTTATGCATGTACGGGACCATCCCCATCGCGGCCTCCTTCCGCAGGCAGGGCATGCGGGAGGACTGGCTGGCGGCCTTTATGATGGCGTCGATCCTGCTCAATCCCCAGCTCATCATCTACAGCGCGGCACTTGGAAGGACGGCCCTGGCGGTCCGCATCATCAGCTGCTTTGTCTGCGGCTGCGCCGCCGGCCTGCTCATCTTTTTCTTTTACAGGGACGGGGAGTTTTTTGATTTTACAGGTTTTCAGGAGCGGGAGAGTCATGATACCCATCCCAACCTCCTGATCCGCTACATTCTCAACTTCGGGAGAAATCTAAAGGCGACGGGCCCCTATTTTCTGGCCGGCATCCTTTTGTCTGCCCTCTTTCAGCGCTATGTCCCGCAGGACCTGATGGTGAATGTCTTTGGCGGAAACGAGGCCTGGGGGATCCTGATGGCCGCCACGGTCGGTGTCCCCCTCTATGCCTGCGGAGGCGGCACCATCCCCCTTTTGCAGGAGTGGCTCTGGAGCGGGATGAGCCTGGGCAGCGCGGCCGCCTTTATGATCACGGGGCCGGCGACCAAGATCACCAACCTTGGTGCCCTCAAGATCGCCATGGGCTGGAGGCGGTTTGCCCTCTACATCATTTTTGTCATGGTCTTCGCGCTGCTGACCGGGATCGCGGTCAATGCTGTGATTTAAGACTGCGGGGGCATCCGGCAAACCTTTGGTTTGCTGCGGAGAGTGATTCTTTATCGCGGGATTGTACCCGCGTTGAAGCGGGTTTCTCTTTTGCGCGTGTATCCCATGACTGAAGTCATGGGTATTGTTCGATGAAGAATAAACCGGGACTGCAGCTATTACGATAATAATACAGGATATCAAAAAGAGCCCTCGCCGGCAGAAACGAAGGGCTCTTTTTCATGGTATGAAGGACGGAGCGCGGGTCATTGGGGAGGTAACAGTTTGACTAAGTCCCCTTTGTCTCCTGGAATCAGCAGATCTTTCCCTCGTTTTTTTCCTCCAGGACGCGGATGGCGTGGTAGGTATAGGTGGTGAAGGGAACCTCGATCCCGGCGGCCTTTGCCTTTTCCATCAGGACGCCGGCGAACATGTCGATCTCCGTGGGCCGGCCGGCGTCGATGTCCTGTAGGGTGGAGAAGCGGGCATCCGGGCGGACGCGGCCGGGGCGGTTCTCGTCATACTGGACATTGTAGCCGTAGGCGGCGGCGACCAGGATAGCCTCCTCGAAGAGGCGGTCGTGGATATAGCGCAGGTGGGGGCTGTCGACATAGGCCTCATAGCCCACACCAAAGATGGCCTGGGGAAGGTTGTTGCTGATGTTGAGGGAGAATTTCTGCCACTGCTCCCTGCAGATCTCCGGGGAGAAGCGGTGATTGATGCCGGCCTGCGTCAGCAGCCGGTCCAGGGCTTCCGCTCTGGGAGTCTTTTCGGGGGTGTCCTTTTCGCCGAAGATCAGGCCCTTTGCGTCCAGGTTGTAGTCGATCCGGCTTCCGACCCGGGTGGACTGGACGATCATATAGGCGTTGAGGATGTGTTCTTCTCCCACGGCCCGCGCGATGATCTCCTCGCTGTCGACGCCGTTGAGGGTGCTGACGATGGTAGTGTGGGGGGCGGTCATATGGCGCAGGTCGTCCAGGATCTCAGGCAGGCCGCTGTACTTGGTGGCGATCAGGATGAGGTCCGCGCCGGCGGCCTCCTCCGGGGAGCAGACGGCAGGGACCACCTGCCGGCCGTTGATGACAAGGCCCTCCCGGCGCAGGCGGTCCGCCCGTTCTCCTTTGGCGATCACGCAGAAATTGTCTCCCAGGACTTTGGTGAGTCCGTTGATGAAAAAGGCGCCGACGGCGCCGGCCCCGATCAGGGCAGCAGTTCTGTATTCCATAGCAGTAATAGTCCTTTCGAGCCGGGTCTGTGCCCGCGATGAAGTATAAATGTTTTTGCGAAACGCAGGGGTCTGCCGGGAGACCGCCTGCGTTTTTTCGAATCAGGCATCAGGCGCTCTTTGTGTCAAAGCGTGTGACGATCATATGAATGATGTAGGGGATCAGGATGACCGGGATCGCCAGATAGGCGATGGTGGAGTAGGCCCTCTGGATCAGGGTCAGGAGGCCGAACTGGGCGATGCCGAAGTCCACCAGGCAGCAGCAGAGGGCGATGATGACGGTCTTGAGGATCGGCTGGCCGAGGTCGGTCTTTGCCTTCTCCTCCGGTGACTCGATCGCGTTGCCGATGCGGCGGACCATGGCGGCCACCATGTTGACGGCCGTGGTCACGGCGCCCAGGATGATCAGGACGGAGATCAGGGGGGTCAGGACCGCGGCGCCGACACCCTGCTGGACCATGAAGAGGGTGGGGACGGAGGCGGACGTCATATCGGGATCGGTGTAAACGCTCATCAGGCCCAGAACGACGATGACCATGAGGGCGGAATTGATGATCCAGCCAATCAGCATGCTCTTTCCGGCGTCCTTTGGCTTTTCAAAGACCTTGCCGTGCTGGACAAAGACGGCGACGTTGCAGAGCTGGAAGGTCCCGTAGAGGAAGGCCGAGTAGAGGGCCTTTGTGAAGGGGACCGGCTCCGCCTGCATGGCGGCCGCGGCATCGCGGATCCCGGCCAGGTTGGTCAGGATGTTGGGGACATAGACGGCGATCAGGCTGACGATGATGACGATGGACAGGACCGAGGAGACCCTGCGGACCAGGTCGGTCCCGAAGATGGCCACGATGAAGATAAAGATACCGATCAGCAGAGTGCAGACCAGGTAGGGGAGTCCCGTGACCTGGCTCAGCGTCGCGCCGCCCGTGGCAAAGGCAACGGCCGGGGCCACGCACATGACAACGATGTAGAGAAATTCAAAGAGGTTGGAGAAGACCGGCGCAAACCTGCCGTAGAAGCTGTTGTTGTAGGACCGGTAATCGTAGACCTCATGCTTTCTGGCATAGCGCAGACAGTAGCTGAAAAAGAAGGCGTTGTAGGCCATGGCCAGGACCGGCATGATCAGACACCAGATCCCGAACCGCAGATAATAGGAATAGAGCTGGGCGCCGGACGCAAAGCCGCCGCCGAAGTGGGTCGTGAACCAGACAAAGGCCACGCCCATGATCAGGGATGCGGGTGTCTTTTTATTGGTTGACATGGTTTCCTCCTTATATTTTGAATCTGATGATCCTGCAGGTTCAGAGCTTTTTATGACGGATCCCTATTGTTGACGGATCCTTATTACTGACGGATCCTTACCGCGCCGCTGCGGCACGAAGGTCCGCGAAGGCGCGGACCATCATGTCGCGGGTGATGGGATAGGGGTTGTGGTCGATGTCCGGCATGGCCAGGGCCTTGTCGATAACCGCGTCGGTGTCCGCCTCTGTCAGGCCCAGGTCCTCCAGGCGGACCGGCAGTCCCACGGACCGGCTGAAGGCCAGCATGCGGTCAAAGACCTGCCTGTAGGACGGGTCGATCTGGGACTCGATCAGGAGCAGGGCCAGGACGCCGAAAGAGACGATCTCGCCGTGCAGGTGCTTGTGCTCCACCTCCGGATAGGAGGTCAGGCCGTAGTTGATGGCGTGGGCCAGGCCCGTGTTGTAGTCGATGATCTTGTCCTTGGTGACCAGGATGGAGGTCAGGGCGGTCGTCACGTTGATGGCCAGGACGATGTTCTCGAGGGCGGGAGAGGCGATGCCCGCTTCATTGTCCCGGAGCGCCTGCCCGCCGTATTTGAGGACGGGATCCAGGCACATGCGGCTGATCGTCACGCCCAGGCCCACATAGTGGCTGAGTTCCTCGCCCCGGGAGGACATGTCCGCCTCGAAAAACTTGGCGTAGGTGTCCCCCATGCCCGCCCACATATAGCGGGAGGGAGCGTCGGCAATGATGTCCAGGTCCAGGAAGGTGTGAAGGGGCGGCCTGGTGATGAAAAAGGGCCTGAGAAAGCTTCCGTCCGGATGGTACATGATGGAGACGCTGGTGCAGCCTGCGCAGTTGGAGGTGATCGTCGGGAAGGCGAAGACGGCCTTGTTGATCTGCTCACCCAGGGCCTTGACCGTGTCGGTGACCTTACCGCCGCCGACGGCAAACAGGAGCTTTGCCTCCCGGACGGCCGGAGCGGCCGCCAGCATTTCCATATTTTCATAGGAGCACTCGCCGCCGTACCAGAGGACGCCGGTGATCTCGATCCCGCCCTCCCGGCAGGCCCGCTCCAGTTTTTCCTGCGCGGCCGCCAGGGCCTTGTGCCCGCCGATGATCACGGCGCTGCTTCCGTAGTCCCTGCAGACCTTTCCCACCTTTTCATATACATCGTGTCCGATCGTGTAGCAGGGAAAATACATGCTGTAGCCTTCCATAATCTCTCCTTTTTTAAAAAAACAAAAAACCTGTCCCTGCATATTTAAATGCTGGGACAGGTTCCATAAACCTGCGGTGCCACCCGGCCTGGTAATAAATACCCACTCTGCGCGTACTGACATACGCCTGCTGTTTTTCACGGAGTGCCGTCTCCGTCTCGCATACACGGGCCGTCTGTGATCTGATTTTTTTGACAGACAGTCTTTCTGCTCGCCCTCGGAAGCCCATTCAACTGCTCATCACCTGCCGTGTTCCCACCACCCACAGCTCTCTGGGAGGATCATGAACCAGTCTACTCACTCTTCGTCAACGGTTTACAGACAGTCTAGCATCTGTTTTTCGAAAAAGCAATCAGTTTTTCGGATGAACCGGGAGGAATCGTCCCCGCAAGTTACGCCAATGCGAAGCTTTGGTTCCGCCCTCGATGGGGCGTGAACAGGAACTCTCAATGTTAAGAGCCGGTTAAATGTTTCGTCTTTGTGATTATTATGTGACAAAGAAGTGTTATAAAGAATTCCAGGTAAAGTCAACCGGATTTATATCCGCAGCGTCAATCATCAAAGGAGGTACAAAATGAGTGATCTTAACAAACTGAACGAGCAGGCTCTTGAGCAGGTAGCAGGCGGCCAGATCACACCGGACGAGGCCTTTGAAGCTGCACTGAAACACGCCAATCTGAAAAAGGATGATGTCATGATGAAAAAGGCCAAGATCGATCATGAGGACGGCGGCCTGGTCTACGAGGTGGAGTTCTTCCACAACGGCATCGAATATGAGTATGACATTGATCCCAAGAACGGCGCTATTCTGAAGGTTGACAAGGATTTTGATTAATGCTCAGGCTCCGGCCTGAATATCAAAAAACAGATCTGCTGTTCAGTTTGAAAAATAGCCGGCGCATTCTCGTGACTTAAGTCGTGAGTTAGCCGGCTTTTGTTTCCCTGTATAGGGGAAAGGTTTTTTATGCCGTAACCGGCTGTCGTTTTTTTATTATTCAATCTGTTATTATTTCAATACATGTATCTGATATGCGAAGCAGTGATATTCTGTCAATCGCAGAACAAATATTCGATTTATATTGTTTTTTATATTTCCATATGATATACTTCATTTATGGAAAAAGATATTTATAATATTGACGAAAACACATTATCATATGGTCGTGGGTATGTATACTCGCTTCAGTATCATATTGTCTGGTGCACAAAGTACAGGCGGAAGGTCCTGAACGCCGGCGTATATGATGACTGTAAGAGACTGCTTACGGATCTTGCCGGGGAGTACAGCTTCCGGATCCTGGCGATGGAGGTCATGCCGGACCATGTCCATGTTCTCATCGACGCAAAGCCGCAGTTCTATATCTCCGATATGGTGAAGATCATGAAGGGCAGTCTTGCCAGGCGCCTGTTCCTGCTGCATCCGGAGATGAAGAAAAAGCTCTGGGGCGGGCATCTGTGGAACCCTTCCTACTGTGTGGTGACTGTCAGCGACAGGAGCAGGGAGCAGGTGGAGAAGTATATCGAGAGCCAGAAGGAGAAGGCCTGGGGCGGAAAGGGACGGCCGCCGCGGGATCTGGAAAGGCTCCAGAGATACCACAGGGAGGTCCTCGGGGAGGATCGCGGCGGGGAAGGTGACGGGACTTCCGGAACCTGACAGGGGACTGGACAGCAGAGGCGGCAGTGTGCCGGCTTTTGGCTCTTGTTCATGATCCTGCCGCCTGAGAAGGACAGCCGGCTGTTTTACCGCCTGCAGCCCGCCGGATGGATCTGACTGCAGAAAGGAGGTGCCCGCAGTGAAACAGATGTCTTTATATTCTGTCAGGATCAGCCGGTCTGCTGATATCAGGAAGACCCTGTCCGCTACAGCGGGCATCTACAGGAAGGCGGTGGACTTCTTTATCCATGTCTGCATGAAGGAATGGGGCAGTATTTCCTCATGCAGAGGGCAGGCGGGAAAGGTGAATGCTGTAGAAGCCTTTACGGTAAAGACCTCCAAAAGATCGTCCGTCCCATACAATTTCGGGAAGGAGTTTTACAAATTTCCGTCCTACCTCAGGCGGGCAGCCATCGCGGAAGCGGTCGGTAAGCTCTCTTCCTGGAGGTCAAACCTGAAGAACTGGGAGGGAGCGGATCCCCGGACCAGGGGCAGGCGCCCGGGTGAACCTTCGGCCGGGTATGTGTACCCCGCCATGTACAGGGACAACATGTTTGTCCGCACCGGAACTTACACGGCCTCCATCAAAGTATTCACCAGGAACACGTGGGACTGGCTGGAGATCGGCCTGCGCAAAGGGGATGTGGACTACATCCTCCGTCACTGTAAAAACCGCAGGGAGTGTGTCCCGACCCTGCAGAAGCGCGGAAAACTGTGGTAC
>OCVV011295803.1_pt1 | contig 20979 bp, 17 predicted proteins | sample 1539721 | NCBI WGS metagenome assembly OCVV01 (sample SAMN02144230, study PRJEB22623) | gut metagenome | biome: sheep rumen | host: Ovis aries | place: New Zealand
TATTTATTTCCAACAAACATCGTATCTTCTTTCAACAAGCCCGGGCTTGTTGAGAAAAGGAGATGGTTCAGCGAGAATAAAATCATTTTGCCTTTTTCTGTAACGCCTGGTTCCATTCATAATATAGCACACGTCTTTTGCTCTTGTTATCCCTACATAATGCAGATTGAGGTCTTGTTGGACTGATGTTTCATCACCATATTCATTGGGCATTATCCACTTGTACATATCCAGATGGAAGACAATATTGTATTCCAAGCCCTTTGATTTATGTAGTGTCATCAGATTGATTTCCTTGTCCATTGCAGGAACATAGTTTTTTATCTGTTGAGCATCACAAATAACTGATTGAAGATTATTTATTGAGGATGCGGTTGGCTTTTGAGTGCAAACCAGGTTTGCGAGATCTTTAATATCATTTTCTGCTTTATAGAATGTATCAAGAGGATATGAAAAAATGCTCTGGCACAATGAAAGTGCCAATCTATATTTTATTGGATCATATTCTTCAGAAAATAGTTGTTCGGCATAATCGACAGCAAAAATATTTTCATCAAAGCGAGATGAAATCAAATCCCGAAAGAACCTTCCGGATTCTGAATTGTCTTTGTCAAGAACTGTTTCTTCAAACGTTTTATGCGGTGTTTGCAGGGCATTGCTAATTATGGAAACAGTGCTATTGCTTCTGCAAAGGACCGCCACTAGATTATTACTGGCAACGTTGTACTTTTTTCTTATCTCTTCGATGTGAGCATCTATCGCTGCTGCAATGTCTCTTTCATCCCCGTTAATCTTTACCCTAAATACCCTTCTGTCTTTCGGTATTATTTTTGAAGCGTTAAACAGACACAACGAATATTCAGAAATACCAGGATGGCATCGGTGATTTCTGCGCAGCTCAAAATGTGTAAAATCGCGTCTTCCAATTAATGCAATCAGAAATTTAGGAAAACGGTTTGTAAACCCATATATCGCCTGATTTATATCACCGACAGCGATTCCAATCAAACCATTTTCAACCAACTTTATAAAGATTCTATCTTGAATCCCGCCGCAGTCTTGATATTCGTCAATGATAATATGGGAATACCTTGCTTTAATATAAAATAGCGTCCCTGGTACATTTTCCAACAGATACAGTGCTGTTTCACCGGTGTATTTTAGAAAGATCTTTCCTTCGCGCAATCCCTCAACCAAAAGTGCAATTTCTGTCGGAGACAGCTCTCCCTCGCATTTTGAAAGAGCAGCAAACCGGCTTTCTGCAGAAACTGTATCAATGATTTCATAGTCAGTTATTTTGCCTGTAACATGACTTGCAAAAGGGATGATAACCTGTGAGACATAAAATTTATCAATTGTCCCAAAGAAAGATTGTTTTGTATCGGAACACCGATACTTACAACGCTTCTTTAATTCGTCGCTTGCTTTGTTTGTAAACGATATAGCAATTACTCCCTTGTGCGCAGGCAAACCAGGGAGTATTTCTGCAATCTTTTCGACTATTGTGTATGTTTTTCCCGATCCAGGCTTGGCAGTAACTACAGTATTGCCATTGTGATTGATTATTCTGTTTTGCTCATCAGTCGGTTGTCTTATCATCACCAGGACGCACCCTTTCTACAACTGTTTTAACTATCATTTCAAGAGGTGCTGCTATTTTACTTCTTTTGAGGACAGAAAGATTCCTATAATTGCTGTTTATGAATTCAAGCATGTTTTCAGCTTTTTTCTTTTGCATCGTACTTACGAGAGCTGAATGTTCACTTTTTCCATAATGCGTTGCAAGTGCACCAGCCAAAGCGCTATTTACAAGATCATTTTCCAAGTCAGTTTCTGACAGGAAAACGCCCAAAAGCTCAGCGGATGCCCTTACATAAGCATTTAACTTCGTAGCAGGCTCAGGGGGATCCTTATCTTTATCCCACTCATTCTCTTGAGAATGAGATTTCCAATAGCTGAGTAATCCGGTATCATTGTCTCCGATACCCTCAACAATCCCCATTATTCGTGATATGCCAGCAAAGTATTTTTTTGTTGGAGCATTCTTTGGCTTTGAGAAAATATCATTATCGGTTCGCAGCACCCACGGAATATTCAGCGCATTGAATACTGCTACATATGGCTTAAAGCCTATTCCCTCGACTGAAAGAACAGATATGTTATGTCGATCCAACTCAAGGCCTATCTCTTTCGCTAAAGCCGTATACAGCAACACTTCCGAAGTTCCTTCAACCAGAAAAACACCGTCAGAGAAAAAAGTTTCTGCTGATAAAGAATTCAGTCTATATCCGAAGTTATCAAATACGGTTTTCAACATGTGACTGCATCCACCGCAAGCAGCAAAAGAGTACTTGTTCTCGGCATACAGCCTTATGATACTGGCAGGATCAAATTTTGATGCAATATGCGGTGAATGTGTAGTTACGAAAACCTGAGCATCAAAGTTTTCTTGAATATATGCAGATAATTTGCGCTGTTGATGCGGGTGCAAATGTGCCTCAGGTTCTTCAATCGCATAAAAAGTTACATGATCAATGCTTTCCTGAATATGTTGTTTTGCAATCCATGTTGCAAGAAAAATTTGGTTGTTTCTCCCATCTCCACCTATAGACAAAGGTGTGCCGCCTGTAGAATATGCTAAGATCAGATTGTCGAGTAGCTTATCAGCCTTACTCTCTCCTGCTATAAAGCGAACAGTCTGGTCTTCGTTATGTACTGATAACTTTCCCAATTCGCTATTCACTTGTTCCAGAGAAGTGGAAATATAATGCAAAGAACTAATATCATCGTTAATTGCATCCAGACCATCTTGTATTTGATGTATCTTTTGAGTGTCTGAAGCAGCATCTTCAGCAGATAACTTCTCTTTTGCCATTTGCAGCATTCTGATTCGCTCATGATTTAGGAAGGAAAATAGATTTCGATTTGTATCGACATACTGCATGTTTAACCTTTTAATGTATTGCCTGGTCTGAAGTTCAGACAGGGTTGCCGTGTCGTAACCGATCCAAATCTTATACGTACCGCCCTTATGATTTGTGTATCTAACAAGCACTTTACCGTCCTTAACTGCACCACTAAAAGTGCTTAATAAGCACTCCTCAGTAACTTCGCAGAAATAAGCGGTTATTTCAATAGCATCCGTACCAGAATATGCATTATAGTCGCTATCGGACAATTCCAAATCGTGCTCGCTGATTGTTTTGTCAAACAAGAGTCTTAATGCATATAAGAGATTTGTTTTGCCCACATCGTTAGCGCCAATGATAAGGGACTTCTTTTGAAACACTATTTCTGTATCATTGAAATTGCGAAATCCTTTAATTCTTAGTTTTTCTAATTTCATTACCGTTTTCCAACCATCCTTTGTTGTCTTGGTATCTAAAGTGTACGGAACATTTTGTAATCGTCAAAGCACGATTTCAAAAAGACTTAAACAAACCACCGTTAATTGCGTTGAGGTTTCATATTATAAAGTCAGTGCAGCAGCCATTCCAAGGCGTTGATCTGCTTGATACCATTGTGGGAAGTCAGTGGAACAAAATCCATGGTAATCAGGTGTTTCGGATTGTGATCCTTGATGCTTTCTAACGGCGCAAGCTCGCGCGCGAGGGTTTTTCCATCGGCGTCATTTACGGTGTACGCCACCTGATAGTATTCTTCACCATCATCACCTATTGCGATAAAATCAACCTCTGCCGAGCCGACTTTTCCGATGTGTATTTCGTATCCCCGGCGCAGCAGCTCCAGATATACGACGTTTTCCAGAATATGCCCCAAATCGACCCGCTTGCTGCCAAGCAGGTAGTAGCGCAAACCGATGTCGGAGAGATAATACTTACTGCCGGTAGCAAGGTACTGCTTTCCTTTTACATCGTATCTGCCTACCTTGTAGAGAACAAAGCTCTCAACAAGCGCCGAAAGATAGTTTTCCACCGTCGGCGCTGAGATCTTGCGCCCGTTAGAGGTCATGGTGTTTGCAATATTGGTTGCAGAGCACATATTTCCGATGTTGTCAAACATAAAGCGGATCACACTGTCGAGCATCCCGGCATCAGATATACGATGTCTTGCAACAATGTCCTTCAGAACGATAGAGGTATAGATTCCTTCCAGATACGCATGGATGTCGCTACGGCGGGATAATTGCAGAATATAGGGAAACGATCCGTTCTGAATATAGCGCTGATATTTTATCTGCAGGTCTGTTTCATCCCCCAGCGCTGAGATGTATTCCTTGAAGGAAAGCGGCAGCATCTTGATCTCAACATAGCGGCCGGAGAGAAGGGTTGCCAGCTCGCCGGAAAGCATATAGGCGTTTGATCCTGTGATATACACATCGCAATTTGACTTGATAAAAAGACCATCCACCGCTTTTTGAAAGTCTGGAACCGTCTGTACCTCGTCAATGAAGATATATTTCATTTTATCGGGGCTTAGCCGCTCCTTGACCAGGTCATATAGCTGCATGTAACCCTGAATATCGTGATAATCGGGATCTTCAAGATTGATGCGGATGATCTGATCATCCTCAACGCCGTCACTTCGCAGATATTCGCAGTATAAGTCAAACAGTGTTGATTTTCCACAGCGGCGAATTCCTGTGACAACTTTTATAATCTGTTTTTCCCGGAAGCTGATGAGCTGTTCCATATAAACCGGGCGACTGATAAGGGTACGCATTGTCGGCACCTCCTTTTTGTAAAATGAGCTTATCATACCCGGGCGGATTTGTAAAGTTTGCGAAGTGTATTTTGCAAACTCTGCATAACGCCATGTTCAAAACCACTATTAAGCACACAATAAGCCGTTATGATATATTCTTTCAACTCTTCAGCTGCAGGCACGGATACGACTTATGTTATCGCCACAGGTATTGTTTTTGTTTTATTTTCACCTGACAGTATAAGCTCATCCGGCTATAAAGCGAAAAACAAGCGTTTTTGCCCTGGGTTTGAGAGGGGCACCGATTTACGCATCAACGTCCGGGTAGAGCGCTACCATAATACACCCGCTCTTCTTTATAGATATCAAACACCTCTGTTATTGTGATGAAATCTCCTACAGCAGCGCAAGCCCGATTGCCCCATACTTAAACTAACGCGCAAATAACATATGACTCATCAAACCACTCCCCAGAACACCGGCTCTATTATGCAGTTTTCAAAAAGTGTTATCTGACTCTTCATCTGACTCACCATATAACTATCTGAATCACTCCCGTTTTGTAAGGTTTTCGGGCAGCACAAAGGTTGCCTGAAACCGAATCGAGATGGGAGTGTTTTTTTGAATACGGAAAAGCATATCCGGGCAGCTGTTATGTTCCATAGTTCAGGGAACGACGGCTGCCCGATGATGTCTGAGAACGGAAGCCGAGCGCCTCCTTCCGGTGGATGCCTGACAAAACGCATTTACATTAAGGAGGAAAAAATGATTTTTGATACAAACGTATGCGGCATTCGGATAAAAGCCCTTCGAACTAAGAACGGCATCACGCAGGAAATCCTTGCCGAACAACTTCATATCAGCGATGAACACCTCAGAAAAATTGAAGCAGGAAGCCGTGGTGCTTCTATCGACCTGTTTATTGAAATCGCCGAGTATTTCGGAGTCAGTCTTGATTACCTTCTGCTGGGGAGAGAAAACGGGCAGCTCCACATGAGGAGGGAACTATTGGCCATTGCGGACGAGCTGATTGAGATTGCCGGAAAAATGTAAAAGCGGTCCTATTCCGACCGCCAACCGGTACTCACAGACTCTAAAAAACAGAGAACAATCCTTATAAACTGGCAAAGGAGCAGTCAGCAGACTGCCTGCTGTACATTGACAATTACATATACATTGCATCAGGTATGTTCCAAACCAGTATCCTTTAAAGAGCCTTCGCAGGGATCCGCGATGACCATTACAATGTGAGCGACAACATCCACTGCAAATGCCGGGGCTGCACCCGGCGGCGGCGATGACGTGGAGGAGGGGATAATGATACTTCCGTCGAAAGACGGCTCGGCGAGAACCGCGGAGGGGTGAGATTCCCATGAGCGCAGAGCAGCAGGTCTGCCGCCTGATGTATTTCCCAGACAGGTCCTTGGCCTGTGTTCTTCGGGGTGTCGTGGACAAATAGGAGGACGAGCATATTAAAGATGAATGGCAGGCCAGTCGTGCGATCATCAATGATCCCGGCATCGGCCTGCCTTTACACAGGAGGAACAAAATGGATTTGAAGATTGATCCGGAATTTGTCGGGAAGATTCCTCCCCTTACGGATGATGAATACCGGCAGCTGGAAGAAAACATCCTGACGGATGGCAGGGTCATCAATCCCTTAATTGTATGGAAGGGTGTCATCGTGGATGGGCATAACCGATATCGCATTGTGCAGGAACATCCGGAGATTCCCTATGACATATTCGAAAAAGAGTTTTCGGACAGGTTTGCTGTGATTGCCTGGATCTGTAAGAACCAACTTGGACGGCGAAACCTGACGCCGGAACAGAGGAAATACCTGATTGGAAAGCAGTATGAGGCAGAAAAAGCCTCTGTGCCAAATGCAGCCGGTAAGAATCAGTTTTCTGAAGAGGTTGGTGGACAAAATGACCACCAACCCGCTCCGGAAAAAACAAGTGAGCGGATAGCAAAAGAGATCGGAACTAGCGAGCGCTTTGTCCGGCGTGCCGAGGAGTTTGCCCGTGGCGTGGATGCAGCAGAAGAAGCAATTCCCGGCATGAAGCAGGAAATCCTGTCCGGGAAGCTGAAGGGAACAGATCAGGCCATCCGGGCGATAGGCAAGGCTGAACCGGAACAACGGGAGGAAATGGCAAAAAGACTGCAGAACCCCTCTCCTGTCTCATCGGGAAAAAATCCTCAGATGAAAGAGATGGGCTCAGCTCATGACCGGGACGAAGACAGCACAAATACCGGGGAAGCAGATACAAACGATTTGTTGGATACCCGTGATATCGATGATGTCACTTTCGGAGAAGGTCGCCACACAAGAGCCGAGGAACTGCAGGCAATACAGGCTATTTCAGATGACATGCTTTCTTCGGACGGGAAAGGAACGGCTGAAGACATGCTGTATGAGCTTCGGGATGCGCTGCATACCCTGACGGATCGCTGGGATCTCTGCTTGGAAACGTATGCAGAGTTTTATCAGAAGAAGAAATACCGGAGGCAGGTACAGTCACTTGCTGAAGAAGGAATTACATACCTGAACCAGTTACGGAAGGAGCCAGAAAAATGAAAGCAGACGAACTGACCTATAGGGAAATCACACTGAACAGCCGGCAGTTGGAAGTGCCGCGCGAGGCTTACCAGAGAGAACTGAACACTGCCAGAGTGCATAAGATTGCCGCAGAGTTTGACGAGCGGATCGCCAATGAACCAAAGGTAAGCTGCAGGAACGGTCATTATTATGTGTTCGACGGGCAGCATACCATTGCAGCAAGGAAACATCGAAACAAAGGGCGGGATCTTCCGATACGCTGCAAAGTTTATTACGGACTGACGGAAGCCGATGAGGCAATGCTCTTCGCCCAACAGACCGGAGTATCTGCCAATCTGACAGCAGGATCTAAGATCCGAGCACTGATCTTTGCGGGAGATCCGGAGGCAACCGCGTTCTTCAAGGCTACTGAGAGTACCGGCCTCCGTCTGGATTATGGGCAGCAGCGAGGAAAGAAGCGACTGGCGTGCATTGCGACAGCCTTTAAAGAGTTTCACAAGGTTGGTGCAGAGCGGTACAGGGAAGCGCTCTCCATTATCCTGGAGGCTTGGGACGGAGATTCTGATTCTCTTCGGGCAGAAACCGTACAGGGCATGATCCGGTTTGTGGATCTCTATTATGGAGAATATGACCGGGATCGGCTGGTAAAGCGGTGCCGCCGGGTGGACCCGCTGATCATTTACCGGGAAGGGAAGGCGATGGCTTCCAACATGCCGGGATTTAAGAAATACACATATCAGGTGCTACTGACATACAACGGATCCAGCAGAAAGTCTGCACTGCCGCTGAAGTTCTGATGGAGGGCAGATGCATATGGGCATGAGAAAAGAATGGACCTACCGCCGGGGAGATATTTATCTGGCGAACCTCAATCCCTTCAAGGGATCTGAGCAGGGAGGCAAAAGACCGGTGGTCGTTCTGCAGAATAACACCGGGAACCTTCACAGTTCCACCATCATTGTGGCGACAATGACATCCCACACAGATAAGAAGAAGGATCAACCGACGCATTACATCCTGCCGCCGGTCGGACGACTGAAGACGGCGTCGGTGGTGCAGCTGGAACAGATCAAGACGATTGATAAGTGCCGGGTGATGAAATATTTCGGCAGGGTTCCGGCAGAGCATATGAAAAGGATTAATAAAGTTATCAAAATCAGCATGGGAATTATACGGATTCCAAAGGAGCTGAATATCGGACAGGAGGCAAATGAAAATGTTTGAAGATGTAATTGCCAGAATGAATCAAGAAGCTGACCGCGGTGAAAGCGGCGCTGCAGAAGGGAAAAGAACATATACGGTGGATGAGATCCAGGATATCCTGGGGATCTGCCGATCATCAGCCTACAGCCTGGTAAAGCAGAATCTGTTTCACTGCGTCAGGATCGGGGGCCGGATCCGCGTTTCCAAAAAGAGCTTTGATGAATGGCTAGACACCATGGCGTGAATTTGTCAAGGATGTCGTCGGCTAAATTTTTGGCTGGCGACATCCTTAAATAATAGTTGGATGTTCGATAGAATAAGTGCAGGTAAAGCGCTTGCCAATATTTCAGAAAGGACGTGAAGCAGATGAAGAAAAAAAGCATGTCTGTTATGGAGATGGGCAGAATGTTGGGGCTGAAAAAGACTAATTCCTACTGGCTAGTCAAAAAGGGATTTTTTGAGACGATCATGGTCGCAGGGAAGATGCGGGTCTTAGTGGACAGCTTTGAGAGCTGGTATGAAAATCAGACCCATTACAAGAAGGTTCCCAATGAGGAAATGAATCAGGGGGAGGAGAAGTAATGGCATCAATTATAAAGAGACGGAAGAAGTTTTCTGTCGTATACCGTTACATAGATGAGAATGGAAATGAACGCCAGAAATGGGAAACCTTCGCAACGATGGCTGAAGCAAAAAAGCGGAAGCTGGAGGTTGAATTCAAGCAGGAAAGCAATGAATTCATTGCCCCTACAACTAAAACGATCAACGATCTGCTCTCAGAGTACATGAGCATCTATGGATTGAATACCTGGTCGATTTCTACGTATGAAGGCAGGCAGGCACTGATCTCCAATTATATATCTCCGTTAATCGGGGACATGCTTCTGGATGACGTAACTCCCCGGATGATGGATAAATTTTACAGGGAGCTACTGTCGGTGAAATCGGTCAGGAGCAAATATGTGAAACCGCAGAGTGAATATGTAACGCCGCATCTTGTAAGGGAGATCCACAAGCTTCTCAGGAACGCTTTTAACCAGGCGGTCAAGTGGGAACTGATGAGCCGGAATCCTGTAGAACATGCTACGCTTCCCAAGGAAGAACATGTACCCAGGGAAATCTGGACTGCGGAAACGCTTTTTAAAGCTCTTGACGCCTGTGAGGATGACGATCTTCTGCTGGCAATGAACCTTGCCTTTTCCTGTACGTTACGTATAGGTGAACTGTTAGGACTGACATGGGACTGCGTAGACATTTCCCAGACCAGCATTGATTCAGGAAAAGCCTTTATTTTTGTCAACAAGGAACTGCAGAGGGTACGCCGCGATGCGCTGGAAGCATTGGGAGAGAAAGGTGTTTTAAGGAAATTTCCGATGGCGATCCGCGGCATGAATACTATGCTGGTGCTGAAGGAGCCGAAAACGAAAACCAGTGTCCGGAAGATCTTCCTTCCGAGAAGTGTCGCCGAGATGCTTGCTGCCCACAAAAAGGCACAGGATGAAATCAAAGAGCTGTTCGGAGAGGAATACACCGATTATGAGCTGGTTTTTGCTTCCACGAATGGGCGGCCTATGGAGGCATCCAAAATTACAAAACTGTTCAATGACCTGATTAAGAAGAACGACCTTCCCAAAGTTGTTTTCCACAGCCTTCGCCATACCAGTATCACTTATAAGCTGAAGCTGAACGGTGGCGACATGAAGTCCGTTCAGGGTGATTCCGGCCACGCACAGCTGAAGATGGTGGCAGACGTGTATTCGCATATTATCGACGATGACCGGTGCTTGAATGCGCAGAGGATGGAGGCGGCATTCTATTCAGGAAAGAAGGCTCCTGTTGTGAATTCTGAAAGCACAGATTCTGAACAGGCAACTTCCCCTGATATGGAAGAGAAAGTAGCAGATATGAACGAAAATGACGAAACGTCGGCAGATGCGGCACTTCTTATGAAGCTGCTTCAAAAGCCGGAAATGGCTGCACTTTTTAAGACGCTGGCGGCAAATTTGTGATAGAAAAATACATACGCCAAAGCATGTGGAACAGATTCAATATACTGATCGACAGAGGGCAGAATACTCACAGAGAAATTTGTGAGTGTTCTGTCCTCTGTTTTTGTTTTTGGACTAAAACGCAAAACTTCCCGTCTTTTGGAGTTTTGCGTTTTGCGGGCTGTAAAGGTCTTATAGATCCGGTCGCGGTATTTGGCGTCAATAGTTTTCTTGATAGCTGAATGGATCCGGATTCAATATTTAGGCACGATATATTAAAAATAATTTAAAATATAGCTTTTAAAATGTATTTCAAGGACCTTTAAGGAATGCGAGAGAGAACGCTCTTTTATTGCAGCCGCATGAAGAAGGATCATGATTATTATGGTAATTCGTCACATAAGGGTTGACATACGACAACACTTATATTAAACTTTAATTGTGGAGGATTATGGAATGTCAAGCCCATATGAAGAATTATCGGAAAAACTATTTTTTTCTAAAGAAGCTGCGGAATATTTGGGGATCTCTACGCAGCGACTTAATAAGCTTGTGCAGGATGGAAAATTGCAGCCCTTAAAAAGATCTTCGTCCGCAACAATATTCCATATTGATGAACTAAACAAGCGCAGAAAGGAACTCGCAATCTTTACAACGATTAGTCAGGAAGGAGGGAAAGGCATGTTCAGGATTGATACAAGAGTAAAACAAGAAGCTCTGAATTTTTCGACGCTCATGAATGTCTTGAACCGAACAGAGCATTCTCTTGAACCAGACTTTGATGAGTTTGCAAAAATGTACGACGTGACGGCTCCTATGTCCAGTTCAGATATTGTTGATAGATATTCGGAAACGTTTGGCGTAGAAAAATGGCGTCTTCTTGATGCATATGAAAAAGCAAAGGCAGCCTTTCAGGCTTTACGTGAAACTGATGAAATAATTAAGAGAGGCAGCAATGACTATCCGCCGCTTCTCATGCAGACAGAGCAGGCACCAAGGTTTCTTTATATCCGAGGTAGAAAATCATTGCTTTTTGAAAAGAGAACGGTGGCATTAGTTGGTTCTCGACAGGCATCTTCAAAAGCATGTGACAATACTGCGCGCCTTGCAAAGATACTGGGAGAAAATGGAATAACCGTTATTTCTGGCCTGGCAAAGGGGATTGACGTGGCAGGCCACAGTTCCGCGCTTAAATACGGGTTTAATACAATTGCGGTAATTGGAACAAATCTAAACCAGTATTATCCAAAAGAAAATGAGAGTGTACAGCGGGAAATCGAGAAAAGAGGTCTGATAGTAAGCCAGTTTTCTCCAGCAAACAAGACGGAAAGATGGTTTTTCCCACTTCGTAATGGTGTGATGAGTGGTCTTTCCCTGGCAACGGTAATAATGGAAGCGGGGGAAACGTCCGGGGCATTGAAACAGGCTGATTTTGCATTAAAGCAAGGTCGCCAGATTTTGATTCCTGCATCAGCTTTAAATTTGCCAAATGTCACATGGCCTCGCAGATACGTTGAAAGAGGAGCACAAGTTGTTCATAATTCAACAGAGATACTAAAAGCACTTTCACAAAGCCATATTTTTAAAGTTGAGAATGAGCCTGTGCAACAAACACTGGCTGATTATCTGCGAGATCAAGAGAAGGGAAAGTATGAACAGGGCAGCCTTTTCGATTGGTTTGACCCCGTAACGGTGGGTGAATAGGATGTTCAGATGCATAACTACTTTAAAGGGTATGATTATAGACATAGACAGTTTTTCGTCAGATCCCTTGGAAGGATGGAGTCCCTTTGTCCAAAAATACAAATGTGTTTTTTTGACTGCGCAAGATGAGAATGCAGTAAAAGTAAATTCACGTTTTGGTGCCGGATCAGCACTGCAAATAAAAACATATCAAAAGCCATTTGCACCGAGCATTTCGATTCAAAGACAATGTATTCAAATGCTTGATCTGCTGCCTACAGAGGTTGTTTATGTTTCTCGAGACATTGAATTCATTAACAACGCCATGGAATTCTTGTCAGGGACAATATGGATTACGAGGAATATCAGCTATGAGGATGCAAGCAGGATTGCAGATATGGTGTCCAGGGATCTGCCAACCCTCAACGATGATTTGAATGGCGGGATAAAAGGATATATCGGAGAAACAGCGTTGTATCCTGGGGAGTTTCCAAGAGGCAGTATGCTTCCAACAGTTTTTTTGGTGGACAAGGAAACTTATCCATTAATTCTTCTGGGAAGATATTTTGGATATGAACACTATATGTCTCAATTACATCCTTACTCAAGCGCTATTTATTTAAACAAGCAAAAGGGAAGAAAATATTGCGGCATATTTGATGAGATGTTTTATAAGCTTTACTTGGGGGCTTTACAGAACCTTCTGCGCACCATGAGAATTGACGGGATTTGCAGCGTCCCTCCCAGAGCCGGAAAAGAGAACCGTTTTTCTGGTATTTTACGAAACTTATCAGAAACTACAAGGATACAAAACTATGATGGCTTGTTAATCTGCAATTATTCGTATCCATCGCAGAAATCTCTGTCACAAAGAGAGCGAGAAGAAAACATCCAAGGAGTGTTCCAGGCTACAGAAGCACTTAATGGGGAGACAATTGTCCTTATTGATGATATCGCCAGTACAGGGTCAACTTTGCGTGAATGTGTACGAGTGCTAAAAAACAAAGGAGCAGGCAAGATTATTATCATCGTGCTTGCAGTCAATCAAATTCACGAATCATATTGGTCTTCTATTCCTGCTCAGGTAAGCTGCCCCAGGTGTGGCGAAAGAATGCATCTTCTTGTGAATAGCAGAAATCGACGGTTTTTTTATAGCTGCTATAACTGCCGCAGTCAGACCATGGATTTTGAGGAAGGCAGGAAACTCGTGGAAACGCTTGTGAACCAGGAAACCAGTCAGCCTGACGACGATTTTAGTTTCTAGAAAGGTGAGTCATCATAGTATTGCATGAATAAGACATTGTTATGTAATTTGGATCTGCTCCGTAGAAAGTTTGGAGGAGTTTCGGAAGATGAAAATAAAGCCATTGAAGAGTTCAGAGATACCTTCCTGAGAATGCTTGATGGCTTTCTTGATGGGCAGAAAAATCAGGTGCTCTTTTTTAGCAGAGATCAGAATGATTTAAAGGCTGCGCAAGATGCCTTTGATTCTGTACATCCGCTCTATAGATATGCAACCCGCGAACAGGTAAAGAACCTGCTGCAAGAAGGCGAAAACACAGAGTATCTTTTTGTCAGTAATAAAGATATTGATTTCCAAATGGCCGTTCGCTTCAGGGTTTTATTGGTTGTCCCTCTATGGATCCCGCATGAGGACAAGGCAGAATACTATGGGATTACTGTGGATATACCGGAGCAGCTTTTTCAGTTTGTGCAGGTTCTGAACAATCATAATTTCTGGCACTCAACATGTCACATAGATGATCATTCCGTTGCATTATCACTTATGGATGCCCGTTATAAAAAATACGCCTGGACCACAAATGAGCAAGAGATGATGCAACACTTTGAACATTTATTGAAACAAGGTAGGAGCAGGAGTTATTATAAAATACTCTTGTATCATTTCCTTTCAGGAATGACTAATACGGATCTGTTTGATGACATTGAATTGTTTGGAATAATTCCTTCATCGGATTGCACTTTAAATCCTGATATGTTAGATTTTATGCAGCAGGTAAGATACATAAAAGGGAAACGGCTGCCGCACAACAGAATGCACTGTGACAATCTGCTGATCCGAGCATTTTCAAAAGAAAAGGCACACGAAACAGATAGCAGCATCAGAGCGCAAAGAGGCCCCGAGGTTGAGTTCTCAACATTATGTCTTAATGCTGAGTTTGCCGATAAAATACATCGGCTTAAGAGAACAGGACGTTTCAATGTCTGCATTTTCGATGATTATATGACATTTGGCAACTCCTTCAACGCCGTAAGAAATATCCTCAATCATCTTGGTGCCAACAAAATAGTTTTTGTTTCCCTTGGTAATTTTGGCAGGCCTTTTGAACGATGGGATTATGATATCCAAGGAAATGTTTTTGATATTGGGTATGATTACCGATTGATTTCAAAAACACAACTTCAACCAGAGTATAATTATCGGGCAAAAGAAGAGGTTGATGCACTGTATGAAATCTATAATACCGAGCAGCGACGAGGGTGAAAAAGGGTGTTTGTAAGCCGCGTAGTAATAAACACACTAGCTATCACCTGATGATATAAAACCGGAAAGTTACCATCAAACTATTTTCAGCGCCTTGCTAACGAGCGGCAAACGGGACGACAAAAAACATGCTGATATTAGCCATCACAGGGCAGTATCAGATGAACTTTGCAATGGCGGAAAAGCCAGCACTGGAGCGGATTTCCTGACATTTCTCATCACTGCAAAACATCGTCCGGGGGTAACTCCTAAGCGAGGGGTCGGAGGTTCGAATCCTCTCGTGGACGCTGATTTCAAGGGCAGAATGTATTAGCAAGCTAATAGATTCTGCTCTTTTCCGTTTTCTGGAGAGAAGGTTTTGAGAATGATGATTCTTGCTAATTATTAGCACGAAATCTGCTAATACAGCTAATAATAAATCCGATTTGCTAATCCTGAAAAATTCCGTTTTTGCTAACATAAGGGAAATGCCCCGTGTTAGTATGTGAAAATGGATGTTCCGAAGAGGTAGAACGGGTTAAATCGTGCTGAAAGAGGGTTCCGGTGCTAATCATATTAGCAGGCAGTTAGTGTTCAGTCCGTTAGCACTGCTAACACAGGATGTGTATGCAAGAGATACCCGTCCAGGTCAGATTGCAATATAAATCTGGTCTGGGCGGGTTCTTTTTATTATCTGCTCTCCCGGATCTCCCGCACCTGGTGTGTGAAAGAAAGGAGAATGTGCTTATGCCAGGTAAGCGGACGTTGACGAAGTGAGAACGATTGGTTTCGTCGCGGTCTTGGTACTTTTTTGACATTGAATTCCTCCTCTGGAATTTGTTTTGTAGCGGCTCTGCCGCATTTTCTGAAAGAAAATTTTACCGAGGGATTGGGGCAGCGGAAGCCCCAACAAGTGTACCGTCGAACCTTTCACGCTGAGCGGGAAAGTGTGACACGGTACGGATCTTGCCCTCCCCAGCTACCGATTTTTTATTTCCGGCTCTCGCCGGGACTTGAAAATGCAAAACGCGCAACCTGAAATCACGTTACATCCGTTCATTCAGGTTGCGCATTTGCTAACTAAAAGCAGTTTAGCAGAGATTACTATGAAGGTCAAGTGGATAATTGTTTTGATATTAGTCGCAATGTGCGGTTCTTTGGATGATATGGGCCTTCTCCCATACAAAAGCTGGTTTCACTCGACTCGCATCCAGCGCAGGATATTATGGTAAAGGCGGTGAAACCCTCACGGGTAGCGAGAAGCTCCCATTCCCATATAAGCCTTTTAGGAACAATCTTCCGCCTTCTTGTATTTCCGCCACGCCAGCACGCTCAGCGCAGCCACTGCGATCACAACCACTGCATCAATCACATAGGCGGTCATCTGCCAGCCCTGTACGCTGCTCTGCTGATGCTCCTCGTCATAGGTCCAGCTGTTGGCGGTGGTGAAGAGAATGTTGTGGGTAGCCTCTCTCATGTACTTCACGTTGGAGGCAGCGGACTTGTCGGTGACCTGATTGGGTCCGCCCTCGAAGGTGGATAGCATAGCGTCCACGCCGTTGGCAAGGGCGGTGTCGGCGTTCATGAAGCCGTGGCCATTATTGCGGAAGAAGTCGGACACCACAAAGCCCCGGAAGCCCCACTCGTCTCTGAGAATGGTCTTCATGACGCTGCTCATTTCACCTACCCACTTGTTGCCGATAAATGCCCAGGATGCCATGGCAGCGTTGGCACCGCCCTCCTTGATGGCAATCTCAAAGGGCTTGAAGTAGATTTCCCGCATACTCTGCTCGGTGGCCCATGCGCAGACCATCTTGCCGTTGCAGTCGTACATCACATAGTGCTTGATGGTGGAGTACACACCCTGGGTCAGAGCGCCCGCCACTGCGTCAGCAGCCATATAGCCTGCGAGAACGCCGTCCTCAGAGAAGTATTCATAGTTTCGGGCAGTAAAGGCAGAGCGATGGGTGTTCATGCCAGGGGCATACCATCCGGTGGAGCCCATCTCCTTGCTCATCTTGCCCATCATCACACCCCACTGAGTGGCAAGGTCATGGCTCCAGGTGCAGGCGATGACCACCTCAATGGGGTAACCGATGGAACCTGCGCCGGTAAAGTTGTTATTGATGGCGGCAGGGCCGTCGCAGTCCACATTCTGTACCTTGCCGATGGACTCAATGGCGGGGGTCTGGTAGCCGGACAGGGCAATCATGTTGGACATCTCGTCCACCGTGAGCTGATCCAGCAGCTGATCCCACATGGGATCGTCATATTCCTTACCCCGCAGGTCTACCAGCTTCAGATTTCCGGAGGCTCCGGTGACAGGCATCTCGTCCTCGGAGTTGATGTAGGCGTTGGGGTCATAGTTGGCGTTCAGGTGATAGCCGGGGATATACTCCTCCGGCATATTCAGGTCAGCGGGAGCGGCGGTCGCTTCGGCGTAGTTGGCGAACTTGTCCTTACGGGACAGGTAAATGGCGTTGCCCTGAGCGTCCTGAAGCTGGTTGACAGCCGCCACATCGTCGCTGGAACGGGGATTGCTCTCGTTGTAGGTGATGGTGGCATCCTGAGTGAAGCTCTTGCTGTCCAGCACGTTGTGGGAGTCGCTCTTGATGGAGATCACATAGTCGCCAGCTTCCAGCACATAGCAGCCTGCGCCCTTTTCATCGTAGGAGGCCATGTCCTCAGCGTCGAAGCGGATTGTGATGGTCTGGGAAGATCCGGGCTCCAGCAGATCGGTCTTTTCGTAACGGATTAAGTTGGCACTGGCTTTCTCAACGCCGCCGTTGGTATAGGGTGGATCGAAGTAGACCTCTACCACATCCTTACCTGCCACGCTTCCGGTATTGGTGACGGTGACATCAAAGCTGATGGTGGTGCCGGATACACTCAGCTCGCCCATCTTCTGCTCAAAGCTGGTGTAGGACAGACCGTAACCGAAGGGATACTGCACCACGGTGTCGAAGTCAATGATACCCTCAGCGGCGGCAGTCTCGTAGAACTTATAGCCCACATAGATGTTCTCCACATAGTTGATGAAAGCGGGAGCATAGTTGGTGGGAACGCCGGCATTCATACCCTCCACGGTCATGTCCAGCATATTGGCGTAGTCCCGCTTTTCGGCGTTGTTGTAATAGGGAGCGGAGTCAATGTCATAGACAAAGGTGTCGTTGGTTTTGCCGGAAGGGTTGACCGCACCGCTGAGGATCTCACCCAAAGCGTTGAAGCCCACATTACCTGCACCGGGTGCCCAGATCACGCCCTGAATGGAGGGCAGTTTCTCCACAAAACCCAATTCAAAGGCATAGGCGCCGTTATAGACCAGAATCACCTTGTCAAAGTTCTGGCAGACCAGATTGACCATATCCTCCTCCGTCTGGGAAAGCTGGAGGTAATGCTCCCCCGCCTCAAAGTCGTTGTAGACATCGGAGTTGTTGTCATAGGTGGCGGCGGACATATCCTGGGGAATGTCGCTGTGTCCCTCGCCTGCCAGACGGGAGATGACGATGACCGCCGTGTCAGAGAACGCCTTGGCGTTGTTCATCAGCTCATCGGTGTAATTGGCTGCGGGAGGCTCGGGCAGATTCCAGTTCTGCGCAGTGATGGAAACTGCCGCCCGGTTTTCTGCATAGCCGATGTAGAAGTCATGCAGCTCCGTGTTCAGCTCAAAGCCTGCGTTGCTCAGTCCCTCTTCCAGCGAGACAATGGGGAACAGATCATTGATACCGCCAGAGCCTGCGCCGCCGTAGATGGGATTGGTGGAGGCCCAGCCGAACAGGTTCAGCTTTTTGGTATCCTTCAGGGGCAGGAGATTGTTCTCATTTTCCAGCAGCACAAAGCCCTCCTCAGCAATCTGCTGCGCCACTGCGGTGGCCTCATCGGTGGTCTCCTGCGTGACCTGACCGCTGCCGGTGGCAAGGGAGATCAAAGCGTTCATGGGGCCAAAGCAGATCAGATTGACAATGACGCAGATTGCCAGCAGTGCCGCCAGCCATGCCTCCTTGCGGATGAATGCCCGCTTTGCCTTGGCCTGCCTGCCCACCAGAACTGTGATGAGGATGGCAGCCAGCAGAGCAATGCCCATTCCAATGAAATAGGGGGTCAGTCCTTGCAGTACGCCAATCAGGTCTTCCATCTCGAACGAAATCATGTATGTTCCTCCTTCTTTTTGTGTTCCGTTTACAGGTTGATCGATTTAGGTTCAGTCTGTATTTTTCTTGACAACCTGTCTTGAATTAAATATACTAAGCACAGATATAAAACGCAATGACACAATTCCAGAACAAAATCGTTTCTTTACACTTTTCCAAAATGTGTAAAGAAACGCACAGATGAAAGGAAGCAGGAACATGAACTCAGCCTCATCCACCGGCAAGAAAGTAGACCGCCGCACCGCCTACACCCGCATGACCGTAAAGGACGCCCTTTTAGAGCTGCTGGAGGAGCAGCCCTTTGAGAAAATCACGGTTGCTGCGCTCTGCCGTCAGGCGGAGATTACCCGCGCCACCTTCTATCTCCACTTTTCAGACATTAACGCCGTACTGGACGAACTATTAGACGAGGCGCTGATGGTGGCGGAAGCCGCGGCAGCAGACATGAAGGTGGAAGCCAGAATGTCTGCGATCATGGAACTCGTCCGTTCTGGCAGCGCAGAAGACCTGCGCCGCAACGAAAGACTGCTGGGACCCTGTCAGAGGGTGGCGGATGATCCCAAGTACCGTGCCATTTTTCAGGACCCCACCCTCTCTCATTATGTAATTCGCAGAATCTACATGGTGGAGCGGGACAGCATGGTGCCATACTTGGTGAAAAATTGTCATCTGAGCCACAGCGAGGCGGACAAGCTGTTTATGATGATTGTGTATGGACTGTTCTATGTGAACCGCTCCATGAAGTGGATGAAGGACGACAGCTGGTACGAGATGCAGATGACCTTGAATCGGTTTATGTTTGGGGGAATTGATGCGCTCCGGAAGATGTAATGAAGTCCAGACGGATGGTTGATCCCTCTCATGTTCCCAGCTGTATGATTGAGAAAAAGAAAACCTGAAAAGCGCTTGATACAATAGCTCCTATATAGTAGAATCTGATAAACTACTATATAGGAGATGTTTGTATCGATGAACGGTGGATTTCTGGTGACCAAAGTAAAGCAGCTGAGTGATCGGATCTTTGAAAGAATCCTCAGCGCAAAGAATATAGACGCATTCAACGGGGCACAGGGTCGAATCCTCTATGTGCTGTGGCAGGAGGACGGGATACCCATTAAGGCGCTCTCGGAGAAGTGCGGGCTGGCGATCACATCACTGACCACCATGCTGGAGCGGATGGAACGTCAGGAGTTGATCCGTCGCATTCCGTCTGAACAGGATAAGCGAAAGACCCTCCTGCTGCTCACAGACCGGGCTCGAGCCTTAAAAACGGACTATGACGATGTCTCTTCTCAAATGAATGGTCTCTTTTACAGGGGGTTTTCTCAGGAAGAAATCTCCCGGTTTGAACACGATCTTGAGCGTGTTCTGCTGAATTTGGAGGACTGGCAGGAATCATGAGTATTTGCATTAAGGATCAGATTCAGAACATGAATCTGGTCATCGGATGCACCGTTGGGTGTGATTATTGCTACGCTCGCAATAACGTTAAGCGCTGGCATATGATTAACGATTTTGCAAAGCCGGAATTTTTCCCGAATAAGCTGCGCTTGATGGAAAAGCAGCGTCCACAGAACTTTCTGCTGACAGGCATGAGTGACCTTGCTGTATGGAAGCCGGAATGGCTGGAAGCTGTGCTCGCAAAGATTCAGGAGAATCCACAGCATCAGTTTCTCTTTCTCTCCAAACGGCCTGATTTGCTGCGTATCAATACTGATTTAGAAAACGCCTGGTTTGGTGTGACGGTGACAAGAAAATCGGAATTGTGGAGAATTGATGCGTTGCGGGCGAATGTCAGGGCACGGCACTATCATGTCACCTTTGAGCCGCTGTTCGACGACCCCGGTCTTGTGGATTTATTGGGCATTGATTGGGTCGTTGTGGGTACCATGACCGGTGCTCAGAGCAGGAAGGTGCGAACAGAGCCGGAATGGGCGTGGTCTCTGACGAATCAGGCTCACGCAGGTCGTATTCCGATTTTTATGAAGGAAGATCTTGCACCTATTATCGGTGATGAAAACATGATTCAGGAAATGCCGAAGGCATTTAACAGCGTATTGGAGGCACAGAAAGCATGGCGGAAGTAACAATGGATGGTATCCTCATCGGCGAGGCGGAAACGAAAAACATCATGACCAAGTCCAGCCTGCCGGTGGGTGGGTATTCGGTCAATCCCTATGTGGGATGCACCCACGCCTGCAAGTATTGCTATGCTTCCTTTATGAAGCGCTTTACCGGCCACAC
>OCVV011319353.1_pt1 | contig 20975 bp, 14 predicted proteins | sample 1539721 | NCBI WGS metagenome assembly OCVV01 (sample SAMN02144230, study PRJEB22623) | gut metagenome | biome: sheep rumen | host: Ovis aries | place: New Zealand
CCCTGTCACCCCCTTCCTTCTATATTTCTATTGGCATTCACTTCCTCTAATCCACGTTCACGAACTAACCACCCGCGCGTTTTTCCGTGATTAATCCGCTTGCTTTGGTAGCCTGCTTGCTGGAGTACCATCCCTAAGCGGCTAAGGGGCATCGGTTTCTTGATATTGCCCCAGGAGACGAGTTTGTCGGAGATCTCGGCGGTGGTCATGAACTGCCCGCTGCCTTCGGCAGGGATGTCGAAATAGACCGCGAGCAACTGCTCCTCGTTCTCCTGCGCCCGGAAATCCTCGTTGTGCGTCTCGATCGTCTCGATGTCCTCCAGATCGAACCAGTACTGGAAGCCGTGGTCGATCAGGTATTTCGCCTCCGCGTAGATCTGCTCGTACGGCAGGGTGATGTAGAAGGGGTTCTGGATCGTCTCCGCCAGGAACGGCAGCCACCGCCTGTTACCCGTGATGTCGGTCAGGAACTCCTGTTTGTTGCCGGAGGCGCAGAACGAGGCGAGGCGGATGCGCCGCTCCTTGGTATAGCCGTACGCCGCCCTTTCGGAGATGTCCGAGGCGGTAATGACGGATTTCATGACGTTCAGTTCGCGGGGACCCATGGCGTCTATCTCGTCGAGCGCAATGAGTCCGTACTCGGCTATGCGGAGCCGCTCGTCCTTGTTGAGCTGCGTGGCGGAAGCCATCTTACAGCTGTAGGCGCGCAACTCGGGCGGCAGGAGGTGCTCCAGCCATGTGGTTTTGAAGATACCCTGCCTGCCGACGAGGACGAGCACCTGCTGGTTGACCACCTCATCGGACAGCCACCCCGCCACCATCGCCACGAACCACTTGCGGAAGGTGCGGATCCATAGTTTCTGTTCCTCCTCGCCGCCGGCTACCTTCACCTGCTGCGCCAGCCAGGCTATCCAGTCCACGGGTTGGGTGTCGTCGTAGGGACGGCAGTTAAGCACATACTCGCGCAGCGGGTGCACATCGGGGATGCGGTGGCTCTGCAGCACCGCCAGCACCTCCTTGGCGCTGATACTCAGCCCGCTCTCCGCCGAGCAGTCACACACGATGTCATTCACATCCGCCGTCGTGATATCGGTCCAGAGGTTGTCCGCCCGGCGGATCTGCACTTTATTGGAGATCACGTCATGCCGCAGGCGGTCAAACTGCACATAGTTGTCATAGATGTAGGTACATACGATTTCTTGTCTATTTGCCATAAGCGATTGAAATTTTCCGCAAAGTTACTGCTAATTTCGTTAAGTCGTCGGAACTGAGTTCCACTTTTTGTGGCGACCGTACGATTTTTCGAATTTGGCGCTCGTCAATGCCGAAAATTTTCTCTAAAAACACATAGGCATCCCAAAATGAATGTTTTTCATTGGCTGTCAGATGAAAAAACAACGCCCTAATCAAGGCGTTGCGATAGTCCAGGCGTTGTGCTCTGCACGTGATTTCTTTTTTTTGGTCATTGTTGTAGAAATTTTAGTTGATAATTTGCCATTAAAAAAGGAGTCCAGGAAGGACTCCTTTTTTAATTAAGGGCTTGAACGTTCACCATTTAACGAACCTCAGCGCCTTGGGCGTTGTAGGTCTTATCGCCGACGAGAATGAAGAGCTGGCCGTCACGGAGGAGTTTGGTACCTTGCAGTTTGTCAGGCTGTACATCGTCAAGGGCTTCCTCGGATGGTTCACAACCATATGTATCGAACTGTTCTTCCAATAGTTTGGTGTACTGAATCATCTTCATTTCTATATATTGCAAGTTCTCTACGTATGAGAGCGTAGGGATGTATGCCAGCGCTTCCAGTTTAGTGATGTAATCATCCGCAGCTGCTTGGCATGCTTCGCTTAACTCTCCATAGGTAGCGAGTTGAGCACGGAACTGGCTAATGTACATCGCGATTACCTGCTCGATAACGGTAGGACCGGCGGCAGTCAATGCCTGATTACAGGACTCGATAGCCTCGTTGATTTCCTGCAGGGTGGCATTGGGATTATCATATACCGTCTGTGCATTTGTTTTAGCTTGGATTAATTGCGCTACAAGAGTCTGATCCTCTACTGCCTGCAAAGCAGCCTCGAGATAGTCTATATAGTCCTCTAATTCGGATTTTGCTGCTTCTATCTCAGCAGGGTCATCTTCACTCCCCAACGTAAACGCCGGGGTACCAGCCATAATACTACTACCACTGGCTCCACCGTCCTGATAGTTTCTCGGGTTAGCAGACCATGTGACGCCGTCCACCGTCACATCCACGGTGATTCCCTCATCCTTCCGCGGGAAACGGTAATCGGTCGCTTCCGGTTGGATAATATGCAACATTATTGCAAAGATATACTCCCCTGCTTCCAACACCGTATTATCCGCCACGGACATAAATCGTCCCTCATCGTCCTTTTTGTATAGGTATCCGCCGCTGAGAGAGGTGGTATATGGTGCAGCAGCATTGATTGGCGTGATCGCGCGTGCGATAGTTTGACCTAATTGATACGTAAATGTAGTCCCCACCTCCAAAGCGGAGCCGTCGTAACCCTGCAGCGCGCAGGCAGTAATGACCGTCTTATCGGTTCTATCCTCGGTTCGGAAGGATAAATAATTCGAGTAACCACTATATTCTCCTCCTCCACAATTCGTTTTCACCCATACGGAGTATTCCGTATTCGGGGTCAGCTCCGTCAGGGTATAGGGATTGGTCGTTACGGTCAGAGAAATATTGTTGCCCGTACCAAAACGAGGTCCATAAAGGATAGTCCATTGCGTATCTCCGGCGTCGCCCGGTGTCCAAGAGAGGGTAGCGGAACTTTGCGCGATATTCGATACGGACAGGTTCGTGGGCGCGTTACAAGGAGCCGGCTCCTCGGTTCGGAAGGATTGGTAAGCCGCAAATTGACTATATTCTTCTCCACAATCCGTTTTCACCCATACATTGTAGTTCGTACCCGGATTCAGCCCTGTCAGGGTATAGGGATTGGTCGTTACGGTCTGAGAAATCTCGTCTTCCGAGCCGGTAGCAGGACCATAAATGACAAGCCATTGCGTATCTCCCTCGTCGCCCGGCGTCCAAGAGAGGGTAGCGGAAGTTTGCGTGATACTCGATACCGACACGTTCGAGGGCGCGTTACAAGGAGCCTGAACAGAAGGGTCATAGGTATATGGGGTGGCTGTTATGCCGTTGGGATAGACTACTCCGCCGATGGTAATCGTGCCGCATGCGCAATTGGATAAGCTTTTGCCGATCGTGCTCAATGCATTCTGTCCTCTGGACGCGGTGACCTTAGTTACGCCATCGGTTATGGTGATATTTCCGCATGTAGAATTATTCCGCGCACCGATGGCACAGCAGTTAGGGTTACCAGTTAATGCCGTTACTGTACCGCCGGAGATCGTAATATCGCCGCAGGAGTATTGATTATAAGATTTATCTGGGACATCACTATTGGATCCACTACCTATGGCGGGGTTTTTGCCGCTTGTAGCCAATATAGTACCGCCCCTTATTACTATGTTGCCACTATGTTTCGTCCATGAAAGAATGCTATTTCCTATAGCGGGAGCGCGAAACTGATCATTTTTATAAGTAGCACGTACTTCTAAGGAACCGGGACCTTCGATAGTCAAAGTGGAGCCTTGAGGTACAAATATGCCCGGCATATCATAGTCCATCGAATGAACATGATTTACACCGACTAACCGGATGGTGGCATTACCTAAACATTCTATTCCTGGAATGGCATTCTCTCCGATAGTATCCATATGGTTGATATTTACGTTTTGCAATGTAATCGTTGCATTATCAGCAATTCGAGCGGCAGCTCTCCTATTGGTTGAGGTACCGATCAATACATCATTGTTCTGCAAAACATACGAATATACATTCAGGGTGTCCAGGCTTACTGTTCTTGCCTGTGTGCTCACTATGCCCATCAGGCACAGAAGAGCAAGTAGTAGTTTTTTCATAATGTTATGATTTCAATGATTTTGGGTTACCATGTTTGGCGGATGACGATTGAGTGCCTCTGGTTACGGCGGGCAAGGATATAGGCTCTGCCGTTTTCCTCTTCGCCCTTGAAGGTAGCGAAGACAAAGGGATACTCATCCTCGAACATCATCTCAATCTCCTTGACGCGGAACTCGGCATACCCGCCGCCATCGGTAGTAAGCGCGCATACCACGATGGCGGCGATGATCATCAGTTTCTGTTTCATACTAATTGATCTTGTTATTGTACTCGGGTGCCGCGGGCGTCATAGGTCTTGCCATCACGGAGGATGAAGAGTTGGCCGTCACGGAGGAGTTTGGTACCTTGTACATGGTCACTTGGTACTTGGTCAAGGGCTGTCTCGATATCCTTATGGGTGAAATAGCCCGGGTTGCCGGCTACATCGATGTGCGCATAGGATATTCCGGTATTGGCGGAATTGTACTCGGTGCCATTCTCACCCTTGAGCAGGTCGCATCCATAAAACATCGTTACCGAGGTACTTTCGGTCAGTCCGGTGCAGGTACTCCAGTCGTTGTTGCAATAGATTGTAGCCAGCTTCTTATCCATGTAGAACATTTCTATCGACGTATTGGCGGCAACGGGATTGAAATGCGCGATATTCAGGGAAGTCAGCTCGATACAATCTTTAAACATTCTGTACAGCGATGTTACTTTCTCTACATTGAACGAACTCAGATCGAGCGCAGTCACTGCATAGCAACCTTCAAACATGGAATGCATGTCTGTGACATTGGCGGTATTAAAGCCGGTGAGGTTGATCGATGCCAGATTGTTGTTGCCCTCAAACATATAGGACATATCCGTCACAGCAGCGGTATTGAAGGAGCTGAGGTCGAGCGCGGTCAAACCGGTGCGTTCGAACATACCGGACATATTGGTTACCTTCTCGGTATTAAAGCCGCTTAGATCGAGCGTAGTCAATCCGTAGCAATTAGCGAACATATAACTCATGTCTGTCACAGCGGAGGTGTTGAAGGCGCTGAGATTGAGCGCAGTCAGACTGTTGCATACCCAGAACATACCCGACATATTCGTTACCTTCCCGGTATTGAAATGGCTCAGGTCAATCGACTCCAATGAACTGCAATCCTCGAACAGATTGCTCATATTTGTCACCTCGGAGGTATTGAAATACTCCATACCCTCAATCTCCGTCATAGCTGAATAATCGGAGAACCAATAGGCGATAGAGGTAGGACGTGCATCCGCATAGGAGGGGTCGATAACCACCTTGGTGACCGCTTCCTTTTGGGTGCTTGAGAGTCCCGCCGGGCTGTAGAACGTAGTCTCAAAGGAAGACCGGTTCGCGTCATAATAGAGGGTCAGGGTGTGACCTTCGTTCGTCAATGCGCAGTAATGCTCCGGATCCTGCGCCATGGTTGCTACCGACATCAGGGCGGCAACCGTCAAGAAGAAGATTTTTTTCATACTTGTTAATAATTTGGTGAGTTAATAATTGAAAAAAAACAATTTTCAATTAGCATAATTCGCTTTATTCGCAGTTTTATATAAACGGCTAATTTTACTAATTAAACGGATTTTTCTTTTAGTCAAAAATTACCAAAAATGGTTCAAAAATTATTTTTTTTGCAGGGCTACTTCCTTGCGGAGGCGGGCGGTGACGGGGTGGTTGTCGCCATAGACGGTGAGGGCTATGTCGAGCGCCTGGCGCCAGAAGCGTTGTGCGTCTTCCCTCTCTCCCCTTAGTTCGGCTACATCTCCGAGCGAAGTAAGGATCATCACTTGCTCCTGTCCGGCATCGGCGGGCACTACCTTTTGTGCCTTCAGGAGGCGTTGTGCGGCAGTATCGTAGCGCCCTTGGGCAGCATCGATAGCCGCTTGGTTATTGAGCAGCTCGGCATGCCGGCACGCCAGCGAGCGCGGGTCATCCGTCTCGGTGCCGATGGCGGTATAGATTGCCTCCGCTTCGTCAAAAGCCTGTTGGGCAGAGTCCAAACGCTGCATGTAATAATAGATGACGCCGAGGTTGGAGTAGCGCGCGGCGGTCCTGAAGTGGTTTCTGCCCAAGAGCCGGGTATATAACTCCACCGCTATCTTCTGCTCGCCGAGTGCCTCTTCGTACCGCCCGAGACGGGTAAGGGTATAGGCGATATTATTATGCGCTTGGGCGGTATGGAAGGCGTTAGGTCCTTCGGAAGCGATGGCGTAACGCAGCGCGCGTCGATAGAGCGCGAGCGCCTCTTCGTACCGCCTTGCCATCTTATCGCAGAACAGTCCAGCGTCGAGTTGCCATTGTACATAGGTGGTATCCAACTCAGCCCGCCTCAAGAGGTAGTACCAGGCGGAGTCATGCTCCAGCCGGCTTAGATGGATCGTATAGAGGTGGTAGTAATCGGCAGCCAACTCATCGCGTTGCGCCTGTGCCAGGCGGCGGATACGTCTCATCTTCTTCTCGCGCTCGTCGGGATCGCCTTTGGCTAAGATCAGCTGTTGCGCCTGATCCAGATCGCCTGCCTCAATCGCCTGCTGGATACGGTTGTCATCCTCGGAAAGGGCGGCATAATCGGTGCGGGCATAGCGCTCCGCCATCTGCTCGATGAGGGGTTCGTATCGGTCGTAGTCCGCCTCGAGTCGGGCGAGTTGCTGCGCGTACTGCTCGCTGGTGAGACGGGCTTGCGCCAGCTGCGCGTTGAGATCGTCGAGTTGCTGCTCGTAGTGGCGCTCGAGGTTCTCCCTCGCCGCCTGCTCGATACGCTGTTTATCGCGCTGGAGCTGGCGGCGGCTGACCATCACGATCTCCAAGGGTACGGAGGTAGAGAACGGCATCCGTCGCCCGACGAGTTCGGGTTCGCGCAGTTCGTATCCGCCTTTGTTGACCCCGGCGAGGGTGTAGGGTTCGCCGTTCTTCAGTCCGGGCATGAGGACGGCAAAGCGTCCGTCCTCATCGGACATGACGGGGTTATACTCTCCCTGTACGCGCACCACGGCGCCCGGCACCACTTGTGAGGGGGCATCCGGACGGGAGAGGGTACGGACGATACCCGTCTGCGTCTGGGACGCCACGGGCAGTACCGCGAGAGCGGCTATCCACCAGGTCCATATAGTTCGCTTCATACTCATAGCCAGATTATATCATTCGGTCCGCAGGGGGCGTATAGTACAGCCGTGCGTGTCTCATCATCCTCCAAGGTCAGGGTATAAGCCTTGCGCTGATCCTTGAGCGGGATGAAGATAGTGAACCGCCCTGCCCCATCGGTCGTAGCCGTGTAGTTTGCTATCCTGATAGGCTTATTCGGCATCGGCTCTCCGTCGATGAGCACCGTGGCGCATAAGGCGCCATAGACCTTCGGGTCTCTCCGGATAGGAATACTCAGCCGGTCGGTGAGAGGTAGGACGGTGTCTATGGGCAGGTAGTCCGGCGCGGCGAGACGGAGCCGGACGGGTTGGTTCTTGAACCGCGCGGGCAGGTATCTGAATCCGGCGGAGGTCTCTATCGAGCGGATGGTGTCCTCCCGCTCTTCCTCATCGAGGGTGAGGGTCATCACGGCATCGTGCATCGGGGGTAGTGCCTCCACATGCTCCTCCGCCTCATAGAGCGAGATGGTAGAAGTGAAGGGCTGATTGAGTGCCCAAACGGCTATCAGCGCAGCGAACACGGCTACCAAGCCTACTGCCGTATAGATGGCGCGGCGGATAAGACGTCTCTTCTGGCGGGACCAGATACGATCGAAACTGACATTCAGCATCCGGCTGACGACCTGCATCACCGCACGCTCGCGTTTTATATAATCGCTACCCGACCCCTCCTCGTGGATATTGGCGCCCAAGATCTCATGATTCTCCTCAATATTGTCCGAATGGGGGAAATGCTTGATGAGCATGGGGTTATAGCACTCGGTCTCAGGGTCTGTGCTATAGGGCGTACCCTCTACGATGACGGGTATGATACGATCGCGTCGCCCGAGTTGGACAAAGGTGTCTATCTCGGCACCGACCCAAGGGGACTGCGCCGAACGGGGAGAACAGATGACCAGGAGGTATTTCGACTGCTCCAGTTTAGAGCGCAACTCGGTCTTGAGTTCGTTAGGCTGTATATCCGTATGGTAGCGGAAACAGGGCCGCAGCCTGGTCTTAGGCAGATCGCTGTTCTCGTGCTGAATAGTCGTAGGGAGACGATAGGACTCTATCTTCTCCTGCAGCCATTTTGCCCATTTCTCATCCGAGGAACGATAGCTTACGAACGCATAATATGTATATTGTCTCTCCATTGTTGTACCATCACTTCGTCCTTGTGCACCGAGGAGGCGGTCAGTTCCTCAAACGGCTGTATATTGGGGTGCAGGAAGTAGGGGTCGAGCCGCTCCATCTCCTTCATCTTCTCCTCTTCGGGCAGATGCTCGATACGTACCCGCTCGCTCTTCTCCATAGCGCGGTAGCCTAACAGCAGCCTCTCGGTCATCCATCGCTGGTGCTCCAGACGGGCATGGTAAGCGGGATCGACGTACTGCAGGATAGCGTGGAAATAGTTAGCGCTATAGATATTGGAGAAGCGGAGTGTCAGTTTGAGGTCATGCCAGTGTTTGCGTACGCGTTGGGGGTTGAGGCGTGCCGCGTTATCCTCGTAGGCATCATTCGCCTGCTGCGCCCATTGCAAGCGCGCACGGAAGGTCTTGTCATAACAATCCTCCCGCATCCCGAAGGGATAGATATTCTTATACCGCGTATAGTCTCTGCTCCATTCCGCCAGGGAGGCGTTGGACGCCTGATAGACCATGACGGGTATCCGCCGGCTGGCGACCTCCTCGGGCAGGTATAGCGCGGTAGAAAGGTTCGCCCGCATATCATCGGAGCAGACCGCTATCGTGAGCATCCGGTTCTCATCCTGCGCCCATTGCGCAATCATCTTACGCACCGGCTCACTCTCCACACGCGACTCGATGAACTGACACTCAATATCCAGGAAATCATAGTCCGGCTCGGGGATGTATTTTGTCTCCTGTTGCACCCCATCCCGCCAGCGGATATAGGTCGTACGTGCCAAGCGGAAGAGGGAGGCATAATGACTCCTGAGGAAATCGCTATGCGCCTCCATCTGCGGGTCAATGATCGTGATCCGGGTCCGTACACCATGGGTAAAGAAATTCGGGAAATGCGCCACATGCGCCGCCGTAGCCGCCATCGAATATGCCATCTGTGAGACGCCCATGATCACCAGATGGACATACTCCTTATCCTCCGAAGAGGGTACCTCGAGGCGGTAGAGGGGCGGATATCCCTCTCTATTGACGAGCACGCGTTGCGCCCAGCTCTCCGCCGTGTTCATGACCGTGAGATGGAGGTTCTTGGGCAGCGGCTCGGTCTGCAGCTGCATGATGCGCAGCGTACTGATGTGATCGCAGAGGAAATAGCACTCCACGATGCTGTCTCCCGTCTCGACCATGTCCTTGATGAGCGAGAGGGTGAGGATGCTCTTGGTATCATGATCGTCCTCGTTGGGTTCGCCGATGATGAATATCCGCTGTGCCGAGGGGGCATAGACGGAGAGCAACTGCTCGCGCTGGGTGCGATGACCGTAGAGGACGACGAGCCGGCGGCGCAGAGCGGGATTCTGGATCTGCGCCATGAGACGTTTGCGTACCTCTTCGGCATCCTGCTCCGTCAGCACCACGATGGGGGACGACTCCTCCTCGGAGCACTGCCCCAGGATCGTATCGACTAATATATCATCTGCGCCGATGAAGAGCACATGGTTCGCAAACCGATAGCGAAGCAGTCCCCGGCTGAAGGCAGAGGCTCTGTTCTCCACGATATTACTGAGCAACGATATCAGCAGACTCGATACCAGCACCAGACCAATCAGGTTCACCAGGACCTGATACCCCAGGAAATGCTTGCCGTGATCGACGAACTCGCCCGGCGCCAAGATCAGCTGGATGATCTGACCGACCGTGAAGGGCATGCCCCACGCGGCGCTGAATCCCCAGAAGACGGCAACCAGCACGCACACGACCAGCGCCATCCATAGGATCTGACGTCCCTGGCCTTGGCTCAACAAACGGTCTATGCGGTATATGAGTCGGTTCATCGGATGAGGTAAACAGTTGTTCTATGCGTTCCGTTATCTATGATATATGCGCCTGCGGGGAGGAGATGCAGGGCAGCGCCCCACTCTCTACCCATGAGGTCGTAAATACGTACGATCCCCTTCTCGCCGGGCAGGATGGTGATGTCTTGCATGGATTGCGGGGTAGCGAAGACGCCGGTCTTGGTGAGCGACTCATCGGTCTGACCGTCTCTTACCACCTCGCGGGTATAGAGATAGTCGGTCCCGGGTTCGAGCCCCGTGACGGTCAACTCGGCATCGGTGGTATGCGTAGTGCCGCTTTCGGATTTGATAGAGATGGTAAGGGTCAGTCCTCCATCTCCGTCATCGCCTTTGGGTAAACGCGGCGCTGCGAGGTATTGGGGTATATCCGTGGGTATGAGATCCCAGTTGATGAGTCCCTGTACGCCCGTAGCGGGAAGGACGATCGAGGTGTCGCAGCGTTCGGTACAATCGATTTTGGTGATTGTCAGTCGGTACGCCTCGGCTTTCTCCAACGGCAACCAACGCATGACGATCGAGTTCTCCGTCATCGCTGTGGTGTCCACCGTGCGGTCGTTGACACGGGCAAAAGAGGCACCCCAGAACGGATCCTCCTTGTACAGCTCCACTGTCCGTCGCATGCCCGTGCCGTCCCAGACGGATGAGTCCGGTACGAAGAGCACGGTATTGGTCTTGAAATGGTCAAAATGGGTCGCGTTCTCCGCCGTCACGCCAACTACCTGCGGCGGTACAGCCGCACCGTCGTTCCCCTCTCCGAAAGCGAACATCCACGGCGTGATACCCTCCCCGAAGGCATCGATATGGATCGAATCCAAGGGGTGGACGGCGTGGGAGAAACGGATGGTCTGCAGATTCGTCAAAGAGCTGAAGGCGTTACGGCCAATATAGGCTACGCGGTCGCCGATGGTCAGGTCCCGGATCATCCCCCGCAGCTCATGCCAGGGGTTCTGTACATCCGCGGTGTCTATATCCGGGATGACCAAGAGGTCTGTCGGGTCGTCCGGGGTGAGTGGTGTATAGGAGACGCTCAGCGCCATGGAGCCGTCCTCTAAAGGCGTGAGGATGGTCTTCGCGTCGGTGGACTCATCGGTAGCCGGGATGAACCGGCGTCCGGCGATACCCCAGTTAGCGTCATACTGATAGGCGCCGATGGAGTTAGGTCCCGGCAGGATGACGGTATTGATCTGTTCCCCCGTGGTAGAATCCAAGAGCAGCGAGGTGGTCGTGATGGTCGGCACCACATTGTCGGATAGTATCTGAATGGCATGGAGGTTGGTGCAGCCTAAGAACACCTCGTTTCCCAATCGTTGCACTTCGGGCAGCACCACGAGCTTCAGCCGGTACATATCCCTAAAGGCATTATCACCAATCTGATCGACACATTGGAGGTCAATACTCATGACCATGCTCGCATATTCATACCAGGGAGCGGTACCGCAGGACATATCGCCCGGCGCACAGTAGTCGGGTATCGAATAGATCGACCCGGGTGTGCGCTCCGTCTGGCCGTAGCCATTACGCCAGAAAGCGAGTTGCAGACCGATCATGCCGCCTATCTCGACCGTATCAAGCGTCCAGTAGAGCGGCTCGCCGCTGGGCGTAGCGTCGCAAACGCCCCGGGCGTAATAGGACTCATCCGCTGAACAGAGGACTGCCAGGCAGAGCGTGAGGGTTGTAAAGAGTTTTCTCATATCCATTCAAAATTGTAGTTTAGTAATACTGTATCTCCCGGTGGGTGATGATGTAGTTGGGGTTCATGCCGGGAGAGTAGAAGGTAGCGACCCTCGTGGTATAGTTACCGTACGAGTCCAGCTCATAGGTATATTCTACGCGTGTGAGGTCCGTCTGCTCGCTCTCTTTGAGTCCGTCGGCACAATAGGTATAGATACTGGTGGACATGACGGAACCGTCGGTATCGAGCCATTGCTCGGTCAGCAGCCTTCCCGCCGTATCGCAGGTACACTGCCATCCGTAATTGAGGGATCCGTCGGGGTTATAGGCGTTATAGGCGAGCAGGTGTCCCGCCTCGTCGTAGCGGTAATCGCGGCAGATGAGAGAAGCGCCGTCCTCGGAGAGGATTTGTTTCTCGACACATCGGCGATCCTGATAGCGGTACTCTTCCCCCGACATCAGTCTGCCCTCCGGGGCTACCATCTCCCATGCTATCAGGTTGCCATGGGCGTTATAGGTAGCTATCTCGTTATGATCCGGTTCGCCGTCTATATCGAAGCGCTCGATGGTCCTTTTACCGGGCGCGTAGTGATAGCGCTCCACGCCGCTCTCATGCACGACCGAATCGACGAGTCCCTCGGGGGTGAAGGTGATGATACGGTTGGTCAGGGTGTCGAGCGTAACGATCCGTCCGTTGTCGTCAACGGCTTCCTGCTCGATGACCGCCACGGTATGCACGGGACCATTGAACTGCAGTTCCTCCAAGTCCGATACCGGAGGCATAGGAAGCTGCGTACAGGCGCTGAAGATCAGCGGGAGGATATAACTGAGATATTTTTTCATAATTGCGGGCCGTATTTATTGATCGTACCGAATAGTTTGACCGCTTTCTCCACGGAGTAGCGGTTGCCGTACATGGTGACGCGGTTGGTCTCCGTACCCTTCTTATTGAGGCCGAAGGTCTCGAGGAGTCTGTTTCCTGCAGACTGCGGGTCATAGGAAACGGTACGAACGATCTTGAGAGACGCGAAGGCTTTGAGGTAATCGGGGTCGAGGGCTTGGATGAAAGGACTGCCTTCGGGTAGTTCGAAGTTCCCCTGCGCGTACTTGACGATAGATTCGTCGATGTCCTCTATCTGCGCTGCCTTGACCTTAGTCCATCCGCCTCCACCGGGCGCGGGCAGGAGGACATCCGCGGGGTTGAGGAAGAAGGCATTATCCATGAAGCTCGTCTCCCGTTTCGCCTCAATCACCTTATCGGGACCGCTCAGGACATGTGTACGAGCGATCGCCGCGTAGTTATTGCAGGCAAAGATATTATGATAGACGCGGCAGTTGACGCGGGTCATGCACTCGAATCCGTAGCCCATATCCTCCATGGTCTTATCACGGCACCAGGAGAAGGCTACTACGTTATTATGAAAATCCACCTGTGTAGCCTCACCTTTCTTATCCCATCCATCGACACGGACAGCGCCGTATCGGTTGGACACAAAGATATTATTGGCAATCTCGATATGTCCGCGGCGAGAGTTGATCCGGATGCCGAAATAGGGGCTATTGAGGAAGATACAATTAGCGATCAGCACGTCGCCGGCGATCGCCTGTTCGGACTTGATACAGGGGTGTTCGATCTGGGTAGGATCGTCGAGCATGCGTCCGGTCTCAAAGGCTTTGGAGGGACATCCGTTCTTCGGGTCCTTGGGATCGGCAGGCATGTAGAAGTTCTCATAGCCGTGGTTGAACGTGAAGCCGGTGATGATTACCTTGCCGGTCTTACGGTTTCCCGACACATCATCGAGTCCGGAGATGGTGATGAGCCCTTTCTTTCCGTTGGTAGGTCGTTGTGCCTCACCGGGCTCAATACGGGTGATGTACTTACGCGGGTTGTAGCGGGAGAAGGTGGGGTCATATCCGCCGTCTATCTTGACATAGTTACGGATCTCGATATAGCCGGCATCCATAGTGCCGAGGTAGTTCCCCTCGGCTACGAGTATCTCCGCGCCATCCAGCGAGTGATCGTAGATATAGTTGAGTACAGCTTGTAGATCTTTTTTTGGGGTAGCAGGCGAGGTGCCGTCCGCACGGTTAGAACCGGCGGGCGACACATAGAACGTCTGCGCCAAAACGCAGGTAGCGGCACATAAAACCGCTATCCATGTTACGCTTATTCGTTTCATTTAAGTTGTCCAGCTTCAGATGCTATGAAATTACAGGAATTATAGGGCAGCACGAAAAGTTCACCCGGATGCTTCTTCACCTCATCCATCACCTCTTGATAGGTCGCATCGGACATGACCTCCAACGATGCCCGGTAACCCAAGCCTTCTTGCACCTGTTTTATCTCGATATTCGATGCCCACTCGCTGGCCTGAATACCTTTCTTACCCTTCACAGCAGCGGCGAACGCATCGCGTTTCAGATACTCGGTTCGTTGCTCTTTATCTTCTGAACCTACAGTGCCCGTCCATGAGAAGTTCTTGATCGGCATAGCCTCAAGTACTTTGCACATCGCCTGCGTGCGGTTGAGGTAGAACTCGGTGATATTGAACGAAGCCGGAACGATCACCTGTGCGTCAACGCTGACGCACTCGCCATCCATATAGCGAACAGTTACCATCTCGATGTTTTTGCCGGCATTCATAGCCTTGTTCATCTCATACATCATACCCGTATTCGAACTCAGGCTGTCCGGATCCATACCCATGACATAGCTTCCGGACTCATTGGTGATCAGATCCTTGAAGATCTTCTTCGGCAGGCTCGCCATCTTATTCGGCTCAGCGTACTTATAGCCTGCGTCAAGCATTGCTTTGTGAACAGTAGCGAGGGGTTGGTTAATGAGGTTGAATACCGAATCCGATACCAAGACAGTAGCTTTCTGCTCGTTCTTGGGTAACTCCGGTGAATTTTGGTTACATGCCATGAAAGCCAGGGCTACCATAGCTACATACATGATTTTTTTCATGATCTTAAATTGTTTTAAAAATTTGTTAATCATTTAAATTGGGATTGGCATAGTTGGCAAAGTCTGCTGAGTCCATCGCCGCGGGGGCGGGCATGGGTGCCGGTGGAGCGAAGCTCCGTCCCGGTACCGTCAAAGGCTACGCGTAGGGTCCATGTCTCGCCGTCAGAGACGTGAGAGCGGGAGTTATACTCGTTTTTGTACGCCATCATCCGCTCCTCGTCGATGATGCATTTGAGTTGGTCAGCAAAAGAGGAAGGAACCTCTTTCGTCACCGCCTCGTGGGGTGCGCATCGGGAGGCGTTGGTCAGGAGGTACCGTCCGTCCTCCCCGTACCGGAGAATAAACCGGACGGACGGGTACTGCTCCATGCCCTGTACCTGATAGTCCATCGCCACGACTCTCCCTGCCGGCAGAGGAGCCGGAGATGAACAGCCAAAGAGCGTGCCGAGGATCATCAGGATGTATAGCGGTTTGCGCATTATTTAACGATCGTACCGAGTACGTTATACACGCGCGCGCCGCGCTTAATAAATAAGGAGCCGTCTTTGAGTACCTTATGGCATTGTACGTTGTCGCTCTGTACATCCTCGATACCTTGCTCTTGTTCGCGGCAATCCTCCATATCGGATTTGAGTTGCAAGTAGGAGTTATAGCCGATAGCAGCTTCGATGAGCGCAGCGTTCTGAGCAACGGTCTTGCCAAAATCCCAGGTTACGCCATAGACAACATCCAAGGCATTGTAGATCAGCTCCAGGCATTCTTCGCGATCGCCCTCTTGAGCAATCGATGCGTAGGATTCGTTGGTGAGTGTCTGAATCTTAGGTACGATGATCTCATTCGCCGCCTTAATGAACTCCGTACTACCGAGTACATAGGCATCGTTGATCTGCGTCTGCGAAGCATGCTCGTTGCCCATAACCGCGGTCATCGCTTCGATAGCGGCATGGAGATCCGCCAATTCCTCCGCCGTTACGTCATTCGCCAAACCGTAGTTGTAGAGTGCGTTCGCCTCTTCCAGTTCGGCAGCCAGAGCGGTCTTATCCTCGGGCATGGCGGTAGTAATGATGAGGCAAATGAAAGAACTGGTAGTACCATTCCCGCAAGCGGTAGCGGCGCAGATCTGATACTCCGTATTGGGCTCCAGACCAGTGATCAGTGCTTCACCGTTACTGGTACTACCAATGGACCAATCTTCGGTGGAGTTGCGTTTCTTCCATTGCAGGTTAAAGGCAGTGCTACCTTCCGCTTCAATGCCGATAGCAATAGATGTACTGCTGCTCAAAGCCGGGAAATTCTGGAAGGTTGTCGGCTCCGGACACGCAGCGAGGGTGGAGAACTCGATGGCTTCAGAGCCTTTACTCATACAAACGGGCGTACAGAGTGAATGTACCGTTACGAGATAGGTTGTGCCGGGCTCCAGGCCGGTCTTTTCAAAGATAGGACTGCTTACCGTATCGAGCCAGTAATTAAACATGTTTTCTTTTTCGTAGCCTAATACGACCCATTGGTCTGCGCCATTGGGAGTCCAATAGAGTGTAGCCGATGTCTCGGTGATATCATTCATCACATTCAGGCCGGTCGGAGCATCGCAGTGATCCGAGAAGTAACCGGGCGCTGCCGTACCGCCATCCAGGCGTGCATAGGTCTTGTCTCTCGGCGCTGCGTTATCATAGGCCGTTCCATTCCATCCCTTCAGATTGGAGCAGCCCTCGAACATACGATCAGAAGTTGTAAGACCGGATAAGGCACTCATATCCGTCGTACAATAGATCTTCTCCAGTTTAGAGCAGTTCACGAACATTGCTTTTGCATTCTGAATACTTGAGAGATCGAGTCCTGAGAGATCAATCTCCTTTAAATTGGAACAGTAAGCACACATAGCAAACATACTGGTTACGTTGGACGTAATGAGGTTCTGCATGCCTTCAATCGCCTTCAAGGAGCCGAGATTATGTATTTCATAAGGCGCAGTATTCGTTTCACCGCCATAGAAGAAATAACGCATGGAGGTGAGGTTCGCCTGTTGCATCGAAGGGTCGATCTTGACGGTATCAATAGATCCATAATAGTTTCCTAAACGGGTTACTGCATCCGGATCATAGAACTCCACGGTAGCCGTACTATTCTTCCAGCCCATGCCGTACTTATAGGTCAGGATACGGTTAGCGAACTCGGTATAGACCTCATACCCGTCGTAGGGGTTCTTCGTCAAGCCGTCCGTACCGTAGTCGATGCCGAAGACATTGACCTGATAGCTCGTGCCGCCTGCACCTTTACCGATAGAGCAGATGCCGGTTGCCGGACTCTGGGTACCGGCAAAGAGCGAGGAGACATTCTTGTCGATCCAGATATTGCCTACGCTTCCGTTGGTACCGCCGATAGCGGCTGCTAAATTGACAGAACCCGTACCCATCGCATAAGCGTTGATCTGACCGCCGGAGATGTTGATCTGGTTGCAGTCATGATCTTTTCCGGCGCCGATACCGGCAGCATTATAACCGTAAGCATTGATGGTTCCGCCGTGGATATAGATATTACCGCAGGAGCGGTTAAGGTCGCCGCCTATACCCGCGCCGTAGTTCGTTCCCGTAGCGTCCAGGGCACCGTATCTCACTGCCGTGGATTCCTCGATCGTAAGAGAAGAGCCGAACGGCACGAAGACACCCGAGAAACCCGCTCCGTATGCTTTGACCTTGTTGAGCCCCTTGAGGGTTATGGTAGCGTTACCCATACACTCGATACCGGGGTGTCCGCCTTCTGAATCACCGGGGAGAGTCACGCCTTCCAGCGTAATGGAAGCACCGCCGGCAATTTTCACTTGTACGCGTACGGAAGCAGTTCCTGTCAGGACATCGCCGTTCGCAAGCGTGATTACTTCGCCCGCTACGGTTTTGGTAGCGAGATCAATAGTGGCAGCATAGGTGCCGGAGACTGCCATAAGCAGCCCCAGCACCATATTTGTTAATCGTTTCATAATAGATGTTTTATGGTAGGTTACTTAATTTCTTTACCTTGAGCGTCGTATGTCTTGTCGCCGACGAGGATGAAGAGTTGTCCGTCGCGGATGACCTTGGTGCGAACGGCATTGCCGTCGAGTACATCCTCGATGCCTTGTTTCTTCTTCTCTTCTTCGATTTCAGCCTCTGTGGATTGGAGTATACGATCCAGATCACTGAAAGTAGCCTCCAAACGCTCACTATCATGGAAGAATCTATCCAAACGACCCTCGGCTAATTCCAACTCATCTTGTAAATAGGTCAGGAGATCGGCATACTCGCTATTTGCCGCGATAAACTGCTCAACAAATGTGATTTTGTTGAAGAGCTTTGTGTACGAGCCATCGACTACAGACGGCTTATAAACAAAGATACTATCTACAGCAACTCCTGTAACATTATAAACCTGCTTGTATGAACCGGATTGCTGGAAATAAACACCTGCACAAGCTCCGGAGTAGGTCACTTCACCGACTGTTTCGGTTTTTCCTTCACCGATACATTGCGTAGCATCTGTACCGCGGATAGCCGTCACTTTGGTTACATTATGGCTGATACGAACCTCTCCGGATGCGCCTCCATAACCGGAACCAATACCCGGAGCGTGGTTACCTATAGCCAAGATGGTGCCACCATTGATCGTAATATTACCACAATCCGTCATGGAACAAGCTCCTATACCGGCGCCGTGCTCTCCATATGCATTGATGGTACCACCATTGATAACGATGTTTCCTGCCTTGCCTGCTAATGCGCCTGCGCCGATACCGGCAGCTCCGCCTGTACAATAGGCATCCAGAGTACCATAGTTATCTCCACTCGTTGCAATCGTCAGAGTCTTACCCGACGGTACGTAGATAGCCGGAGTGTATTTCAAGAAACTCTTCAGGTAGTTATTACCTTGGATGATAATCGTTGCGTTACCCTCACACTGGAGCGCTCCGTATGCAGATGATACAGTCGTCTCCCCATCTCCCTCGATGCGCGCATCTCGCAATACTACGGTTGCGCCATCAGCGATAGCTACTTTATGATTCGAGCTCAGCGTACCGGTAATAACCGTTCCGTTTTGAGCCACTACGTCTTTGTTGAGTGTACTGAGGTTACCATCCCAAGCCGGTATAGGATAGATGAATGGGTTCTCGCTGATACTTCCGGTTACCTGACCGGCAATAGTTACCGTACCGCAGGAAGCAATTGCTTGACCAATACTGTATGCTGCGTTATAACCTTTAGTCGCCTTGAGATACGTAACGTTAGCAGAGATGGTAATATTTTGGCATGAAGCGCCCGTAAATCCACCGGCTCCAATAGCAGCAGCAGCCGAGCCACCTTCCGCCTCAATATAACCGCTTTTGATCACAATATTTCCAGCAGGTTTATCAGAGCCAGCACCAATAGCCGCACCACCATTTGAGCCACCCCATATATGCAAAGAGCCGTTGGACTGATCCGGATTTGCTACCGCCGACTCAATGGTCAGCGTGCTTCCTTGTGGAACAAAGATACCAGCCCATACATAAGCGCCGTAAATGTCGTTCCGACCTTCCAACTTAATGGTCGCATTACCCAGACAGGTGATTGCGTTTTCCGGGTACTTGAAAGTGGATGAATGCACGGAATTAATATCTACTTGGCTAAGCGTAACCGTTGCGCCATCTGCGATATAGATAGCTTGGGTACCATTGCAGTCACCGGAGATCACAGTACCATTCAAGGCAACAGCAACTCCGTCAGCCGGAATATTGTACAGATCACCATCCCAAGGCTCATAGGTATAGGTTATGTTCGCGAAATCGCTTGCATTACGCTCAACGCCCGCAATCGTAATCTTGCCCACAGTACCAGTACCATACCCCTTACTAATGGCGCCATTCGCATTAGCACCGCATGTAGCCGTTACCTTAGCATCGCCGTTAATGTAGATATATCCGCAGCCGGAGTTATATCCTCCACCAATACCGGCTCCGTAACCTTTACTGACAGCGGTTACCGTACAGTTGGTAATCTGGAAATTACCGCAGGCATTCGCACTCGTAGCGCCGATAGCGGCAGCATTAGTAGTTCCGGTAGCAGTACATTGAGCCGTGAGTGAGGCATCCTGATAGCTGTTTCCTAAGCCTTTGATCTCCAGCGTAGAACCGCTTTTTACGAAGATAGCCGAGTAATTAGGGTTGCCGTTTGTCACAGTTACATTGGCACCACTTTTAAGCTCAATGGTTGCAGATCCCGTGCAGTTGATTGCAGGGCCTACTTGCGTGCCTTTGAGCGAGCAGTTTCCTTGGAACTGAATATGATATCCATTGCCAACATTAAGTTGTACAGCGTTACCCGTTCCATAAAAGACCTCATTGTTTTGCACTGTGTAGGCACCGGATAACGAAGAAAGATCCGTTGTCTTAGCACTTGCGCTGAATACCGCTACCAGCAGTCCCAACGCCAAAAGAGTAAATTTTTTCATCTTACGTGAGTTTGAAAAAGTTAAACATTAGATTGATTAAAAAAGTGTATATTTATATGGTTTCGTTTCTTTAGGATTTTTGCCGCGTGCGCATATAAAAAAACATGCTCTACACACACAAACAGGCGGCGCTCACGAAAAGTGGGCACCGCCTATTTGCGTTGCGAAGATCAATTTCACGCCATTAACGACATATTCGCAATGGGGGGGGTAAAATTGAACATCTGATTTACAAACATACCGTTTTTATGGTAATTTTCAATACACTACTCCAAAATCGGCGCAAATATACTACAATTTTTTGGAATGTGCAAGAAAAAAAAGAAAAAAATGACTTGTGGCTTGATTTTTTTAGAAGATTGTACTGTCTAACAGAGGGGCATATTTTAAAATCCGGGTGCAAAGGTACTCGTCGCGTTCGGCAAATGGATCGCAAAGAACCAAACCGCTCCGCTAATTGGTAGGTGCGACCATTGCCTCCGCTCTCCCCACCGGGTGCACTGCGTTAGCGCCCGTCGGGGCCCCCAATGCGAACTTTTCGGGTGCAAAGGTACGATATTTTTTTGACATACGCAAGAGGGAGGGAGATTTTTTTGAAAAAACAACAAACCCTCCCGGCAGGAGGGTTTGTCATATTAAGTTATGCGGCGGTGCCCTACGTTAAGGAGCTACGCGGTTGATGTCTCGCGGGAACATGGAGCATTCCTTGACATTGGCGATACCGAGGAAACAAGCGGTGATACGCTCGAGTCCGATGGCGAAGCCACCGTGAGGCGGCATGCCGTTCTTGAAGGTATCGAGGTAGAAATGG
>OCVV012825212.1_pt1 | contig 20972 bp, 17 predicted proteins | sample 1539721 | NCBI WGS metagenome assembly OCVV01 (sample SAMN02144230, study PRJEB22623) | gut metagenome | biome: sheep rumen | host: Ovis aries | place: New Zealand
AAGAAAACGCCCGTTGCAAAGCACACGCCAAAGCTCACGATAACACTCGAAGCGGTAATGCTCATGGGCCAGTTCAAGAATAGCTTCACCACGGTCGTCGCCAAGACTCCGAGCAAAATTCCCACAAGACCGCCCAAAAGGCTGATCATCACCGATTCAAAAAGGAACTGCAAAAGGATATCGCGACCGCGGGCACCGATCGCCATGCGAAGCCCGATTTCGCGGGTGCGTTCCGTCACCGAAACATACATGATGTTCATAATGCCGATGCCGCCCACCAAAAGGCTAATGCCTGCAATTGCCGTGAGCACCAGAGAAAGCAGGTCGGAAGTGCTCGTAATCATTTCGATCATTTCTTCTTGCGTACGCACGCGGAAAGGATCCGATGTTCCTTTCCAAGACCGACGTTCCTTGAGAATGTTCAGGATTTCTTCACTCGCAAGGCTTGCATAGCCTTCCCCGATCGAATTCGCATAGATGGTGCGGATATCCGTCGTTGCATTAAAACGGCGCATCACCGTTTGATACGGCGTAAAGATGACTTCATCCTGGTCCTGTCCAAAATCACTCGAACCTTTTGCCTTTAACGTTCCGATTACTTTGAGAGGAATATTCTTATAGCGAATCGTTTTGCCAATCGGGTCCATATCCGGGAAAAGCGTCGATACAACCGTCTGACCGATGACGCAAACCTTTGCCATACGGTCCGAAGTGTCATCAAACATGACTCCCTGATCGATTTCGTAGTTTCGAATTTTCAAATAATCGGAGCTGATACCCGTTAGCGAAACCGCTTCGTTTTTATTGCCAACAATCGCTTGACCGTTGGCCGTGACGACAGGCGAAACCCCATTGATGTAATGCGCTTGATTTCGAATGGCAACAACATCCGCTTCTTCGAGAGTCACCGTGGAAGAACTGGCATCGAGCTGCACACCACCACGGCGAGAAGTATTCGGCATGATCGTAATCGCATTCGTTCCCATGGCAGTAATCTTCGCCTTGATCGACTGTTTGGAACCTTCGCCCATCGCGACCATCGTAATGACCGCGGCTACGCCAATCACAATGCCGAGCACCGAAAGGAACGTACGCATGCGATTGCGGAGCAAAGCTCGGAACGCAATTTTGATTAAAACAAACGGACTCATGCAACCTCCTCGTCATCAAATGTTTCGGGAGGAGGAAGCGCCAAAAACGCTTCGTGCGCATTTTGGATATTCGAATTCAACGTGTCACGTTTGATTTGTCCATCGCGCAAAACGATGGTGCGACTGCTGAAAGTCGCAATATCCGGTTCGTGCGTCACAAAGACGATCGTCTTTCCGCGGGAATTCAACTCCTGGAAAATTTCCATGATTTCATAACTGGTGCGCGTATCCAGGTTTCCCGTCGCTTCATCGGCCAGGATAATCACCGGATCGTTCACCAAGGCGCGAGCGATGGCGACACGCTGTTGCTGACCACCCGAAAGCTGATTCGGCAAATGGTTCATGCGCGTTTCAAGACCCACCCTTTTCAAGGCTTCAATCGCCCGATCGTGACGTTCCGCCGCAGAAATCTTGGAATTGTAAAGAAGCGGAAGTTCCACGTTTTCGATAGCCGTGGTGCGGGCGAGAAGATTGTAGCTCTGAAAAACAAATCCGAGCTTACGGCTTCGAATATTTGCCAAAGCATCGGATTTGAGTTTTTCGATATGATGACCGTCGAGAATATACTCGCCGGAAGTCGGCTTATCCATGCAGCCCAAAATGTTCAGCATGGTACTTTTTCCCGAGCCGCTCGTTCCCATGATCGTCAAAAATTCACCCGATCGCACATCAAAGCTCACGCCCCGAAGAGCGTGAACCGTTTCGTCGCCCATTTTAAAATCGCGACGGAGATGTTGAATCGAAAGAATCGGATCGTTCATGGCTACCTTTGACCTGTCTAATAGGTTAGATGCTTTAGAACGCGACCGGTTGCATCGGAATTAAAGTTTCTTCACCACGAAGAGGTGACCCGGAGCCTTGTTCGGATCGAGTCGCACAAAATTCTGCGATCCGTGCCAAACATAAGATTCATCCGTAATCAGATCCTTCACGAAGAAGAACGCATCTTCGGCAAGTCCGAGCTTCGACATATTCAAAGCGATCATGCCTTCCTGCGTATTGTGCATGTCCATGTTCGCCACGCAAAGGATCGTGTCGTCATCCTTCTTCTTGGAATAAACCATCAAATTCGGATTTTCCGCATAGTGGAATTCCAAATTATCGTATTCCTGAAGAGCCGGATGATTCAGCTTTGCATTGTTCACGCGACGGACGAAATCCTGAATATTCACCGGAGAATCCCAGTGATGAACCTTGTACTGGTACTTTTCGCTGTCCCAGAGTTCTTCCTTTACCGGAGAAGCGACATTTTCACAAAGTTCATAACCGTTGTACATCCCGGTCAGGCTCGAAAGCGTTCCCGCGAGGAAGTAGCGCTGTTTGAACGGGGCAGGGCCCTGGCCCGCCAAATACTTCGGGAAAATATCCGGAGTCGTCGGGAAGAGGATGCCGCGCATGTACTGCTTCGCATTGCTCTGGGTGAGTTCCTTGAAGTATTCTTCAAATTCCCACTTCTGCTCGCGCCAAGCAAAATACGTGTAGCTCATATCAAAGCCGGACTTTGCCAGGCGATGCATCATCTTGGGGCGCGTAAAGGCTTCGGCGAGGAACACGAGTTCCGGGCGCTGTTCCTTGACTTCGCGCACGAGCCATTCCCAGAACGGGAACGGTTTTGTATGCGGATTGTCAATACGGAAGATTTCAATGCCCTTGTCTGCCCAGAAAAGGATAATGTCGCGGATTTCCTTCCAAAGGGCCTTGTAGTTTTTGTTGTAGTAGTCGAACGGGTAAATGTCTTCGTACTTCTTCGGCGGATTTTCCGCAAACTTGATCGTTCCGTCCGGCTCATGGTAGAACCATTCCGGATGCTTTTTAGCATACGGATGGTCCGGGGAGCAGTTGAGAGCGATGTCGAGAGCAAGGCGAAGTCCTTTGGAACGTGCCGTCTTGGCGAAGTGTTCAAAGTCCTTCATCGTGCCGAGTTCCGGGTCCACGTCAAAGTGGCCACCGAACTTGTTGCCGACGGCATACGGGCATCCCGGTTCGAGCGGTTTGCCGTTCTTGTCGACTTTTGCATGCAGCGCATTGTTTGCGCCTTTACGGTTCGTGACGCCAATCGGATGGATCGGAACGAGATAGACCGTATCGAATCCGAGGTCCCGGATATAATCCAAACGGGCTTCGCAATCCTTGAAGGTTGCGCTCTTCGTCGGATCCGTACCCTGACTCTTCGGCCACATTTCGTACCAGGTACCGGTACGTGCATAGACCGGATCCACGCGAAGTTCGTAAACAGGGCTTTCGGTCGGAACATCTGCCGGTTCGATTGTCCAAGCGATCACCTTGTAATCATAATAGCCGATGCTATTGACGACAAATTCACCTTCCCACATGTCGTTATCGACAAAGTGCATCGGGGCTTTACGCCAACGACGTTCAGAGCGGTGCTTGTACGCGATTGCAGCATCGTACTTTTCATGACTATGACGGAAAATGTCCGCCGTAATCTTCACCGTGTCGCCCGGTTCACGCTTTAACGCAAAGCGGCCCGCATCCACGGATGGTTGAATGTTTTCGATAACGAGATTGTCTTTTCTCGAAGGAATTTCAGCCATAATTAAAACCTTCCTTGCAAGGATTACTTACCCGGTTTCACGACAAAGTTCACGAGCTTACCCGGAACGGCAATCGTCTTCACGATCGTCACATCGGCGAGGTAAGCCTGGATGCGTTCGTTCTGCTTGGCAAGTTCAATCATCTGATCCTTGCCGGCATCCTTCGGCATCGAAACCTTGGCGCGGAGCTTTCCGTTCACCTGGAACACGACTTCCACCGTCGAATCCACAGCCTTGGATTCATCAGCAGACGGCCATGCGACGTAGGCGAGACTTCCCTTGTGACCGAGCTTTTCCCACATTTCTTCGGCGAGGTGCGGAGCAAACGGTTGGAGCAGCTGGGCAAAAACTTCACAAGCTTCACGATAGCGGGTCGTCGACTTCGTCAGTTCATTGTTGAAAATCATGAGCTGGCTGATAGCCGTGTTGAAGCTCAACTTTTCGATCGCATCCGTAACCTTGATAATGCTCTGGTGCATGACCTTCGAGAGATCTTCCGGCAGCGGAGAATCCGTGTACGTCACCGATTCTTCTTCACCGATAACAGCACGGTAAGCGCGGGAAAGGAAGCGGAACATACCTTCAATACCCTGAGTCTGCCACGGCTTTACTGCATCGAGAGGTCCCATGAACATTTCATAAAGACGGAGCGAATCAGCACCGTACTTTTGAACGACGTCATCCGGATTCACCACGTTCTTCAAAGACTTACTCATCTTGGCAACAATCTGGTGAAGTTCCTTGCCCGTGCCTTTTTCGAAGAACTTGCCGTCCTTGCTTTCCACCTGGTCCACAGGGACCTTCGAGCCCGCAGCGTCTTCATAAGCGTAGGCAAGGATCATGCCCTGGTTATAAAGCTTGTGGAACGGTTCATCCGTCGAAACCAGTCCGAGGTCAAAAAGAACCTTGTGCCAGAAACGGCTGTACAACAGGTGAAGCACCGCATGTTCTGCACCGCCGATATAAAGGTCTACCGGCATCCAGTACTTTTCAAGTTCTTTCCCCACAAATGCGTCACCGTTGCACGCATCGATATAGCGGAGATAGTACCAGCAAGATCCCGCCCACTGCGGCATCGTATTCGTTTCACGAATACCCTTGCGGCCGTTCTTGTCCACCACGTTCAGCCATTCCGTTGCACCTGCAAGCGGAGACTGTCCGCCGTCGCCCGGCTTAAAGTTTTCGACTTCCGGAAGGAGCACCGGAAGATCCTTGTCGTCGACAGTCGAAATTTCGCCATCTTCCCAGTGGATGATCGGGAACGGTTCGCCCCAGTAACGTTGACGGCTGAACAGCCAGTCACGAATCTTGTAATTGACCGTAGCCTTGCCGATCTTGTTTGCTTCGAGCCATTCGATCATTTTCTTGATGCCTTCCTTCTTGGAAAGGCCGTTCAAGGAAAGCGTTTCGTTCGAGCTGTGAATGTACTTGCCATCTGCCGGCCAGCAAGCTTCTCCCTTGAGAACGAGTTCCTTCGTTTCTGCCGGGCAAGAAGCATCCGGTTCCATAATGCAGATAATCGGAAGGTTAAACTTCTTGGCAAAGTCGAAGTCACGCGTATCGTGAGCCGGGACCGCCATGATGGCACCCGTGCCGTAACCCGTAAGAACATAGTCCGCAATCCAGATAGGGATCTTTGTGCCGGTGAGCGGGTTCACTGCGTAAGAACCGGAGAACACACCGGTCTTTTCCTTGGCGAGTTCCGTGCGGTCCATATCGCTCTTGAGAGCGGCGGCATGAACGTAAGCGGCGACCGCTTCCTTGTTTTCGGCGGTCGTGAGTTCGTTCACCATTTCGTGTTCCGGAGCAATCACCATGTAGGTGGCGCCAAAGAGCGTATCGCAACGGGTCGTGTAAACGCGGAGATGCTTTTCAGTCGGCTTGCCGTCCTTGTCTGCAATGGCAAAGTCCACTTCGGCGCCCTGGCTCTTGCCGATCCAGTTCTTCTGCATATCCTTCACGCCCTGCGGCCAATCCAAACCGTCAAGACCCTTGAGCAGGCGTTCTGCGTAAAGCGGAATGCGCATGAGCCACTGCTTCAAATTACGGCGTTCGACTTCCTTCTTGCCGCACTTTTCGTGAGAGCCATCGGCAAGGACTTCTTCGTTTGCGCAGACGATCTTGCAATGCTTGCACCACCAGACCTGAGCGTCGGCATAATAAGCGAGACGTTTGGAATCCTGATATGTACGAACGGCACTTGCACCGAGAGCCTTTACATCGGCAGGAATCGGAAGTTCCGAAATCGGACGCCCCTTCTGTTCCACTTCATCGAACCACGTATTGTAAAGACGGGTAAAAATCCACTGCGTCCACTTGTAATATTTCGGATCCGTCGTGTTGATTTCCTTGTCCCAGTCATAGGAAAGGCCAAGGCGCTTGATTTGACGGCGGAAGTTGTCGCAGTTCTTCTTGGTCGTAATTGCCGGGTGCGTTCCCGTCTGGATCGCATACTGTTCCGCAGGAAGGCCAAAGGCGTCCCAACCCATCGGGTGGAGAACGTTAAAACCGCGGTTACGCTTGTAACGGCAAATGATATCCGTCGCGGTGTAACCTTCCGGGTGACCCACATGGAGACCTGCACCCGAAGGATAGGGGAACATATCCAAGCAGTAATACTTCGGCTTGGACATATCGGTTCCGGTTTTAAAAGTCTTATTAGAATCCCAATAAGACTGCCACTTGGTTTCAATCTGCTGCGGATCGTATTTAGCCATTTTGATAGACTCCGATTTTAAATCGCTTTTTACACATTTTTACGGCATCCAATTTAACAAATTGAAAATCTCCCAAAAAATCTTTTATACTTTTCTCTCTATGAAAAAGCTCTTAACCGGATCTATCCTCTTGAGCCTTGCGCTCATTCTCCCTACCAGCATTTTTGCCCAGTCGTCCTACACATTCGACTCCGAAGAAAATTCGGACGAAGATGACTTTGAAAACGATGATGTGTCCCGCACCTATGTGGATGAAGATGGCATTACCCACTTCCGTTCCGCAGAACAGATTCAAGAAGAGGAGTTTTCCCGTGACACGCGCGAAGAAGATGCCCGCCGTCGTGCGGAATCCGAAGCCCGCCTCGAAAACTGGAAAGCGCCTGTCACATTCGGCGCAAGAGCAAGCGTCGGCCTAAACTGGCTTGCCGGCGGAGATGCCGAAATTTGGGGCTGGAATACCGGATTTGAATTCAGCGCTGGTGGCATCATGTCGATCAACCTTTCGAGCATGCTGCATATCGTCCCGGAAGTGGCGATCGCCTACCGCATGAACTCTTACGAATACACCTCGGAAAAAATCACGACCACCGGCGACATTTCCGTCTGGGAAATCGACGTTCCGTTGCTCGTGCGCATCGATATTCCGGAAGGCACCGAAATTTTGGAAGATTTCTTTGTCGAAGTGGGTCCACAGCTCGGCGTCAATCTTTCGAGCAGCGACTCTTATGAATTTGTCGGTTACGAAGGCAAGGACATTATTACCCCGGCGACTCTCGAAGCGGGCCTTACTCTCGGAGTCGGTTACGAACTTTCCCGCGAAATGGCCGTGGACTTAAGATTCTACCGCGCTTTTACCGACTTTGCAAAGAAAACCAAGATTTTCAACAACAAGCGAAACTACTCCACCATGCAAGTCAACGCCGGTTTTTCTTACATGTTCTAGAAATCCGGTCTAGGCGCATTCGAGCCGTCGGATGCGTCCTGTACACATAAGCGAACAGAGGGGTCCTCGGGAATTCCTGGATCAAAAGGGATTCGAGTGCGCGCGTCGCCACGCCGCGTTGCACGCGCTTTGCAGCAACAAAATCCGCTTCATATTCTTCGGTAAAGCAGACCACATGGAACAGGATTTTTGCCACAGCAAAAATCAAATGGAACAAAAGCAAGAGTTCTAGCAGATTAAAACGCAGATAGACTCCCGCCGCACCAAGCGTCAACGCACAAAAAAGAGCAAAGCCAAACTGCAACGAACGGCGAACAAATCCATGGTGCAATTCCGCATGCGCCTTTTCATGCGCGCAGACAAAAGCACCTTGGCGATCGTTTGTGAAATTGGCTTCCGCCGGGAAAACATCATTCACGACAGGCAGAACGCGGAACACGGTAAAACGGTCAAAACGTCCATGCACGATTCGCACTTCCCGAATTTCAAGCGCAAGACGCAAAGCCAATTCTAGGAAAAGCGCAGCGATCAGGATCCATTCCGCAAAAGACATCAGCCTTCTACCTTCAGTTCCTTCAAAAGGACAGCTGTGCGGCGAAGGATATCTTCAAAGCGGGCTTTTTCAAAGTCAATGAACGCCTGATCGATCGGATGCGATTCATCATAATCGTCAAAGATTTTACGGCCACGCGCAAAGTCTTTATCCGTCCCATGAACAACCGCTTCCGACCACTGTTTTTCGATAATGCGGAAACGCTTCAGCAAATCGCTGAACGAATCCGGCAACGAAATTTCTTTCAAAAGTTCTTTAAAAAGTTCGCCCGAAAAATTCTTACGCACATCATGCGGGTTAAGCGTCAACAGCGTATGGTCCGCTTCTGCAAGTGCAAAAATTTTTGTCAGCAGATAACGTTCCAAGAAGCCTTTATAAATGAACTCCGCCTGATGACGGGAAGATTCCTTGAGATAATTACTGCCGAGTCCCGGGATGTCCTTTTCCGTATAAATTTCCTGAATCGGATTGACCTGCAAACGGCGTAACGCATCTAGCACGAGAGTCGCATTTTTATCGCTTAAAACCTGGGATTCTTCCGGAGAAACAAATCCCTTGCCGCGAATGGCATACTTGTACGCATTGCGCGCCACAGAATAAGCGTTATTGCCATAGCACCAACCCGGGCGCAATTCGTTCAAATTCGCATCCACACTGTTCAATCGAGGATTATTCGGAAGAATCAGACTGAACGGGAATTTAAGACGCTGCGGTGAAGTCGTCACCCCGGTCGAAATCACCGTATACGGAGATTCCGAAAAGTTCGCCGGGAATTTGATATTCGTACCAAGCCCAAAGAACATACCAAGGCCCGGCATAATTTCTTGATCCGGCATACGACTCGTATGATTGGAGCCCACATTGGCACCATAGCCCAAATTACCATGGCCTTCCGGCCAAAGGGCGGCGATCAACAACGAATGGTGATGCATCTGCGTCAAAGGTCCCACAAAGCTGTGGGTCACTTCCGCTTCATCGATATGCACGCATGGACAAACGATCGAAGAATTCACGATCGCCTTGTTGCCGATTTTAGCACGACGCATCAAGACGGAATCCTTGACCAGCGCCGTCGAATGGATTTTTACGCCTTCCTGCACGCAGCTGTTTTCAAGAATCACTCCGTCATAAATGTAAGTGGGTTCTTCCAAACTGCCGAGCACAACCGTATTCCGAATTTTTGCAGCGCCATCAATGCGCACATGTTCGCCAATCCAAGCGTTCCGCACAATATTCGTATTCGAGACGATTGCATTTTTCCCAATGATCCCATACGGAACAAGCACTTCGTCACGCCATGCATCCATCTGCGAAACAAAGCTCTTTGCCGTTTCCGCATCGACTTTGGAGAACAGTTGCATTTTGACAAGATCCGGCGTAATGTCCGGGAAAATGCGCACCGGGCGTCCACCCATTTCATTGCCTACCGAAATTTCAGCCGCAATCTGGTAATGCGCTTTTCCATTCGCCACCAAAGATCCCACGTTCTGCACGACAGCACCTTGAGCGACCCAGATGTTCGACATCAAACTGGCGTGATGGATCAGCGAATTTTCGATCAAGCAGTCGTGAATGGAGCTGGAATAGATTCCCGTCGGAGCCGAAACGTCTCCCGGCATGAGCAGCGTTCCATAAAACGCCGGCAAATGAACCCTGCCCGAAAACGAAGATCCAAAAATCCGATCCGGAGTAAAAAGCGTATCGACGGTCACCAGGGACCAATCCGAACAGCGGTTACCATTTTTTTCAAGGATTTCAATTTCGGAATTCGAAAGGGCGCGTTCTTTGGCAACGGTACGTCCCGTGCGAAAGAACTCCGCATAAGAATTCATCGAACTCGCCTTGAGAGCCTTTTTCAATTTAAACAAACGTTGCATATTACCCGTTAAAAATACTATTTTCGCTGTTAAAACAATTCTTTTATCCTAAATTCGTAATATGATTTCTGAAATTTTCAAGAGCTCCGTCAAAAAGCAGAAGAACGGCGTCGTCATCTATCCGAACGACCTCTTTGACCAGCGCGTCCAAGAAGAAATGATCCGCGCTGACGAATATAAAAGCTATTTCGTCTATGCAGAAATCGATTTTACCGCGATCCGCAATAGCCTTCCTTCCGAACAGGAAGGAAAGTTCTGGGACGCCGTTTTAAAAAGTCTTGCCACAAAGGGCCGCGGTTCCGACGTCATCGGAATGCTCGAAAACGACGAAGGCATCGGCATCATCATGTTAGATTCCAAAATGGACGGTTGGCATCGTCTTGTCGGACGAATCAAGGAATTTTCCAAAACTTCGATTTCCGATATCGAAACGCCTATTTCAACAATCAAAGCCTTTGTCTATCCGGCTTACATCGATGCAGAAAACCCTTCCACCGTTCAAGAATCCATCGCATGAAAGTTCTCGTTATCGGTTCCGTCTACCCGCGTTTTGAAGCAGACAATGAAGTCCCCTGGCTTCGCAAGTCCGTAGCCACGCTCCGCAAAGCAAATGTCGAAGTCGAAGTCATGGCACCGTCCTATCGGGGGCTTAAATCTCACACGATTGATGGCGTTCCTGTACACCGGTTCCGTTATGCGCCAAAGAACCTTGAAATTTTGACCCATGACGAAGGCGCTCCGACCAAGATGGCCAAGCATCCGTCCATGCAGTTACTCGCGATCCCCTACTGCATCAGCGGTTTTTTCAAATGTCTTTGGCTCGCGAAGACAAAAAAATTCGACATCATTCATGCCCACTGGCCGTTTCCCCATGCACTGATTGCCCTCGGAGCTTGCAAACTTTTTCGCATTCCGCTGGTCCTAAATTTCCATGGCGCAGAACTTTTGCTGATCCGCAAAAAGAAGTGGATCCGTCCGATCATGAAGTTCATCATCGGGCAGGCAAATGCAATTTTTGCGAACAGCCGTTTTACCGCTTCCAAAATTTCGGCCCTGCGCCCCGCTAAAATCGAATGGAGCCCTTACGGATCTCCGCTTTCTTCGGGAAAAGTCCCGCCTCCGCACGCCCGTGGGGAACGTTACAAGATTCTTTTTGTCGGGCGTCACATTGAACGCAAAGGCATCGAATTTTTGATCCAGGCAGCCAAGCTTTTGGATTCCCAAAAATTCGAAGTGCGCATTGTCGGAAAAGGAAACCTCACAGACTCTTTGAAGGAACTCGCTCAAAAGATCTCTGCCCAAAACGTCATCTTTACCGGTCCGCTTTCTCCAGACGACCTGCGCAAAGAATACCAAGAAAGCAACTGTTTCGTGCTCCCCGCCATTATCGATTCCAAGGGCGATACCGAAGGCTTGGGCGTGGTTCTCATCGAAGCGATGCAATACGGTCTTCCTGTCGTCGCATCGAACGTCGGAGGCATCCCGGACGTTGTCGTCGACGGCGAAACGGGCATCCTTGTTCCTGAAAAAGATCCCAAGGCTCTCGCATCGGCATTTCAAAAACTCGAAAGCGATCCCGCTTACGAATCCGAACTTTTGAAAGGCGCCGAAAAAAGAATCGACGCATGTTTCAACTGGGAAAAGATCGCGAAAAAGCAGATTGCGACGTACGAAAGTTTAATCAACCACTAACCGTCACTTCGCCTTTTTTTTGCCACTCATCCAGCTTAGCACCAAATTCTGCCAAATCACGTAGCACGTCGGAGCGATTGCCGCTACCGGGCCCGCATAGAGACTCGAAATCCAAATAACAAGAGTCGTATTCTTTTGACCCATGCTCTGCGAACTTTCAATCGGGTGCTTTTTATCGCTGAACCATCCCACCACAAACTGCACAAGGCAAAGAATCAGAGAAACAAGCGCAAGCATCGGAAGTTTTCCGGAATTCCAGAGTTCCACAAATCCCATTTCACGGATATCAAAGCTCGCCTTGGCGAGAATCACAAACACAGAAAGAGTCCACACCAGAAGCGTGTACTTTTGAAAGCGAGCCGCCTTATCCGCAAGTTCCGGGTAAAACGAACGGATACCCAAAGCAATAGCAAGCGGAATCGAAATAATCGGCTGGATCGAATTAAAAATTTTCCAAGCGACTTCGGTAAAGCTCGCATCGGTCCCCGTCAAATATCCATAAATCAGAGGAATGCTAAAGCATGCAATGATATTTCCGCTCAAAAAAATCTTAAGCGCGAGCACCGGATTTCCACCGAGCACTTTCGCCATGGCAGGCGCCGCATTGGCAGGCGGGCACAGGCAAATAATCGCGCCGCCCAAAAGAACTTCACGAGGCAGCTGGAAAAATTCCACAACACCCCACAAAACGGCAAGCATCACAAGGCTCGCTAAGAACGCCTTGACTTCAATCTTAAAAGTATAGCCGTGTTGCTGCGGAGGAACCTTTCCCACAAAAGTGAGAAACATCATCAGTCCAATCATAAAGGGCAACGCGGGGGAAAGAACATGCGCCTGTGGCAGTAAAATGCCCAAAAGAATGGCCACCGGCATCAAAATAGATCTCAATTTCGCCATGGTAGTGCCAAAGTTAGTAAATTGGAGGTCGAACATGTTGCTTTCGAGATACAAGGACATTCCGGTCGACAGACCCGTTTTTAAGAAGAAGAACTCCAACCCGATGCTCTTCCTCGTGGAAGGCTATTTGGCGGTCATCGCCCTCGGAACGATCCTTCTCAGTTGCCCTTTTTCCCTCCAAAAGAATCTTTCGATTCTAGACGCCTTTTTCACGGCGACTTCCGCCGTCTGCGTCACGGGACTTTCCGTCATCGACATCGGAACGACCTTTACCCATGCCGGGCTTTGGATTCTTGCCGCTCTCATCCAGATCGGCGGCCTCGGCATCATGACTTTTTCTACCACGATCCTTCTCCTTTCCGGAATGAAGCCCGGATTCAACCAGCAAGCCCTTTTCAAATCGGGCTTTACAACAGAAGGCGGTATCGAGCCTAAAAAGATTCTCACCGCCGTCCTCCCATTTACGATTGTCCTCGAAGGGCTCGGCATGACGGCGCTCTTTACGCAGTTCGACCATTTGCCCTTGAACGAGCGCATTCTCTATTCCGTCTTTCACGCGATCAGCGCCTTCTGCAATGCGGGATTTTCCCCGCTTCCGAACTCGCTCATGAGTTACCAGTTCAATCCGGTCGTTTGCCTCGTGGTCATTCTTCTTGTGCTTGCTGGCGGCATCGGATTTCTCTCCATGTCCGAAATCAAGAACCTCTTCGACTTTAAAACGCGGACCATCCAAAAGATTTCACTCCACACCAAAATCGCCCTCAGCGCAACCCTTATCATTTCCTTGATTGAAATGTTCAGCGTTCTCGTAATCGAATGGCACGGAGCCTTTGACGGGCAAAGCTGGGCAGAAAAGCTGCTTTCGGGCGCATTTGTCGCCCTGTCATCTCGAACCGCTGGATTCAACACGATCGATCCTTTGAGCCTTCGCGAAACAAGTACGATCATCATCATCATTGCGATGTTCATCGGGGCAAGCCCCGGTAGCTGCGGCGGCGGTCTTAAAACGACGACGGCGGCAGTCATCACCCTTCTCGGCATCAACCGTCTTTTGGGACGCGATAAGACCCAAACAATGGGAAGAACCATTCCAGAAGAAACGGTGGACAAGGCACTGCGAATCTTTATCGTTTACGCGGTCCTCGCACTTGTCGGGACGCTCACGCTTCTCTTTACGGAATACCCGGCCGGAGCGATCGGAAGTACCCATTCACACTTTGTTTTCGTTTTCTTTGAAGTCGCGAGCGCCCTTTCAACCTGCGGACTTTCCCTCGGTCTCACCCCGGAGCTTACCGCTTCCGGCAGAATCTTTATTTGTATCTTTATGTTCGTGGGCCGTATGGGAGCCCTGTTCCTGATTTCCGCAGTCGTAAAGAAAAAGGACAGCGGAACCTGGTACGCAGAAGAAGACATCATGGTGGGTTAAACAATGGCTAAAAAGCAGTTCATCATCATCGGACTTGGCAACACGGGAATTTTTCTCGCGAATCATCTGACGAGCCTCGGCAGTGAAGTGCTCGCCGTAGATAATACTCCGGAAAAAGTCCAGGACATTACTCCGAACGTCGCCCAAGCCGTCGTCGCGGATTCCACCCGAAAGCAGCAACTTGCCGCTCTTCCGGTCACCAAGGTTGATGCCGTCATCTGCTGCATCGGAGCGGATCTCGAAGCGTCCCTTCTCACCATTTTGAACTTGAAGGAGCTCGGCGTCAAGCATATCATCGCCAAGAGTTCCAGCTCCCAGCACACATCGATCCTGGAACGGTTCGGGGTTTCGGACATTTTCCAGCCGGAACGCGACATGGCCATTTCCATTGCGGAACGCCTGACTCACCCGAACATGCTCGACCGCTTACCGTTCCTTGAAGGATTTTCCATCATTGAAATTCTTTGCCCGAGCAAGTTCATCGGCAAAACTTTGAAGGAACTTTCCTTGACTTCCAAGTATGGCATCCAGATTATCGCTATCCGCGATCCGTTGCAGCCACAGGCTTTGATCGGTAACCTCGCCGATTACCTGCTCAAGGAAAATGATATTCTGTTTGTACTCGGTCCGAACGAAGTTCTTGAAAGTTTCGGATAATTCCGAAGTCTAGGCTTCGCCCATTACCCTTTTGATTTCATCCCGGCTTTTCACAAAAGCTTCGACGATTTCCGGATCGAAGTGGGTTCCGCTTTCTTCTTGAATGATCGCCATCGCTTTTTCGAACGGGAATCCCGCTTTATACGGACGAATAGAAACAAGCGCGTCGAACACATCGGCAACAGCCATAATACGCGCCGACAGCGGAATCGCTTCACCTTTAATCCTTTCCGGATATCCACGGGTACCATCCCACCATTCATGATGGCTAAGCGCAATATCCTTCGCCATATTCAGGTAAGCGATTTCGCCCAGGTTTTCCGACGCATAGTCGAGCATTTCGCGGCCGTAAATCGTGTGTTTTTTCATCACGGCAAATTCTTCGTCATTCAACTTGCCCGGTTTGTTCAAGATGGCATCCGGAATGCGGATCTTTCCAATGTCATGCAAAGGCGCAGCTACATAAATAGCCGAAACATATTTTTCATCAATTTCGCCTTTCTTTTTACCATCTTTCATTAAGCGTCGAGCGATGATTTCCGCATAGCTTGCGGTCCGTTTCACATGGCCGCCAGTTGTCTCGTCTCGGTTTTCCACCAGGTCGCCCAGAATCGTAATGATGTTCGTCTGCAAATGGGCGATGGAATTTGACTGTTCTTCGGACTTGTTGATATACAAGTCGATTTCCTTGACCGCTTTCATCATTGCCGCATGCAGGTTTTCGATTTCATTTCCCGTTTCGACATCTAACGAGCGAATGCGGGCGATGGAATTCGCACGTCCTACCGCGCTGTCATAACCGAAGTTTTCCATTTCCTCGGTCAATTCATGAATCGGATATACGACGCGGTGATTGGCAAAAAGAACTGCCGCGAATACAACGCAAAGCAAAAGTCCAAAGACCGTGGAAAAAATCTTGGTGCAGAAAAGAGCCACACTTGTGCGGATCGCTCCCAAGCTAAACTCGGTACAGACAGGGTAAGGCGTTTCCGTACAGACAATGGAAATGCGTCCTTCCTTGGGAGAATGCATCCCCGGTGTAATCGTCAAAATCTGGGGATGTTTGTGTTCGAGTTCATCGATATACCTATCCAAAGTCTTCACGTCCGCATTTTGGATGGCGTCGGCAACCAAACGGTTCACCGATTCCGAAAGGAGAGTCGCCTGGCGGATTTCCGCTTCGGAATAAGCCTTGTAAGCAACAGCCGTCGCGACGACCGCCAGTGCAAAGCTCGAAATGAACAAAAGTCCTGTTACCTGGGCTTTCAAAGAATGGAAATAATTCTTGACCTTGTAATTGTCCCGATGTTCTCTGCCCGAAATGGCATCGAACTTGGAAAAAATCGATTTCGGCGTAATTCTATAAAGGAAGTAAGCCGCCAAAATAGAAATCGCCTTGTCCGGGACTTCCGTACAAAAATCCGCAAGGATCTGTGAAATCAAAATCGGCAAGCCTTTTTGATGCAAGGCTTCCGCAATCGGAGTCACCACATTTTGCGCAATCTGGAAGTCGAACAAAAAGTACGAAAGAATCGAGCAGGGAATGCTCAAAAGCATCAAGAAGAAAAGCAACTTCGGAAGTCGATAGAGCCTCTGGAAAGCGCCCCGTTCCGCCGCAATTCCCGAACAGACGGCAATCAAAACATTAATGGTTCCGTAATAGAACGTCGACGATTCCGAAAAACCGCCAATAAAATTCGTCAAAAATCCGACAATAGCACCCGGGCAAAAGCCTCCGAGCACCGTCGCATAGATGGTACCGATACAATCCAAATACAAGGGAAGCCCAAAATGGATTGCTAAATCTGCGCCCAAACGGTTGATGACAAGACCAAAAACGATCAGCCCCAACACCTGAATCAATTGTCTTAATCGCACACTTTGCATAGTACAATCATCTTATCGACATAAGTTTTTTTACATAATATACACATAAATTCGCTCAAATACGCGTTTTTGTTTAATTTAAGACTATGCAAGAGTCTCTCAGATTAATTTCGATTACCATCCGGAATCTCCGCTCTATTCGAGAGGAGACGTTTCCGCTGAGCGACTTTACCGCTTTGATCGGATACAACAACGCCGGCAAAACCAACATTCTGATGGGCATCCGCTGGCTCCTGTACCGTTCCTCGCTCGACAACTCTTACTTTGACAATCCCGACATGCCTGTCGAAGCCGAAGGTCTTTTCGGGGGCATCACGGATTCCATCTTAGCAAAGCTTTCTCCTGCGCAGCAAAGCGTTCTAAAGCCTTTCTTAAAGAATGGAAAAATTCGAGTCCAGCGGTCGCAACGGGTGCCGGGCGAAAACGCCGCCGATGTCGAATTCTGGGTCTTGGACTGGAATGGCGACGGTGGAAAAGGCGAATGGGTAAAAGCGCCTTTCGAATTTGAAGACACGTTCTCCATTTTGTTTCCGCCACCAATCCAAATTTGGGATTTTGAAGGAGACAAGGCTTTTGCCAAGCTTCTCAACGAAATTTTTAAGCCCCTCCAGCGCAGGCTTGGCCGAGAATTCAACGAACTGATCCAAAAGTTCGGATCCCTGCTCGATGCCCAAAGCGATAGCCGCGCCGAAGAATTCGAACTGTTTGAACGCGGTCTGAATCAAAAGCTCCGCCCGCTGTTCCCATCGGTCAACGTGCGGCTCGACATTCCTACCCCGAGCCTCGCCTCGTTCCTTTCGACAGCCAAGCTGAACGTCCTCGACGAAGACGACGGTTTTGAACGCGACATTCATTCGATGGGTGCCGGTTCCAAACGTGCGATTCAAATGGCACTCGTGCGCTACCTGGATCAAGTCAAACAGCACCATCACAATCATTATTTGAGCAGAACCCTTTTGCTCATCGATTCGCCAGAACTCTTTTTGCACCCGCAAGCGGTGGAACTGGTACGCGTCGCACTCAAGAATCTTTCGCGCGAAGGTTATCAGGTCATCTTCGCGACGCATTCCGCACAAATGGTCACTAGCGAAGACGTCAGCACCTCCCTCCTCATTCGCAAGAACAAGGAACGCGGAACATTCATGCGCCGACGGATGGAAGATGCCGTCCATGCGGTGATTACCGACGCTCAGGCTCAGCTGCAAATGCTTTTCTCGCTTTCCAATTCGAACGAGCTTTTGTTCGCAGATTACGTTCTTTTGACAGAAGGAAAAACGGAATGGAGAGTGCTTCCGACACTTTTCGAAAAAATGTCCGGGCTTTCGTTTGCACTGATCCGTTGTGCGCTTGTCCATCAGGGAGGCGTCAGCAACACGCGTAAAAGCATGCAGGTTCTTACCGCCATGGATTTACCCGTGCGTGCAATCGTGGATTTGGATTACGCTTTCAACAATGCGCAGCAAGACGGATTCCTCGACAAAGACGATCCCGATATTGAATTTTGCAAATCGCTTTTCCGCGAGCTTTCCCTGCAAGAACACATTCGTCTTGTACACGGGATTCCCGTGAGCAAAAAGAGCCGCGTTTCCGCAAGCGACGCTTACGCGATGATGGCGGCCCTTCCCGAAGCGAGGAAGCCTTTGCAGAACATTCACGACAAGCTTGAAAAGTCCGGCATCTGGGTGTGGACCCGCGGAGCCATTGAACAGCACTTGGGCCTTGAAGGAAAAAACGAACGCACCTGGCATCATTTTATCGAACGTGTCCATTCCGAAGACCCGCACCGTTTTTTGCCGGATTACGAAGACATCCATCGATTGTGCGCCTGGATTATCGAAGGCGCTCACGAAACCGATGCCTAAACATTCCAACAAAAAAAGCGACGGAAATTCCGTCGCTTTTTTGAAGTTCTAAAATTCGATTAGTCTTCGACCAAACGCAGCGGCATCAGCAAGAACATGCTGTTCATGTCCGAACCGACCGGTTCGATTACGCAAGCAGCCACCGGGCCGTTCATCTTCAAAATCACATCGTCGCTCTGGCAGAGCTTCAGGACTTCCAAGAGATACAGGCCGTTAAAGCCGATACTGAACACGCCTTCGCCTTCATGCGTCACCGAAAGAGCTTCCGTCGAATCGCCACCCACATTCGGGTCGTTTGCAGAAAGTTCCATTTGGTTTCCATCGAGCTGCAGACGGATCATGCGTGTACGAGCGTTCGCCATGGAAATCACCGTCGTGATCTTGTTGAAAAGATCCGCGCGATTCACCTGGACCGTACGTTGGAAGTTTGTCGGGATCACCGCTTCGTATTTCGGGTACGGACCTTCGATCAACTTGGAAATGATCTGCACCCCTTCGTTCGCAAAAAGCACGTACGTATCGGAAACGCGGATTTCAATTGTCGATTCACCCGAAACGCTCTTGAGCGCATACTGAATCGCTTTCGGCGGAATGATCACACCCTTTTCCAGAGTGCTGCCTTCCAAATTGACAAACGCCTTGCCCAAACGGTGACCGTCAGTCGCCACCATGATTAAGTTGCCATCCTTCGCTTCGATGTACGCACCGTTCAAACTCATACGGGTCTGATCGGTCGAAACCGCGAAGAGCGTTTTGCCGGCAAGGAAATCGAGTTCGCTCTTGCCGAGTTCAAAGACACTGCCGTCCGCTACATCCGGAAGCGGCGGGAAATCGCTCACGTCAAAACCCGTAATGGAGGCCTTGCCGCGTTCGCTCCAGCGAACCGTCACCAGGTAATCCACGACTTCAATCGAAATCGTTGCAATTTTCGGGTCGATAAGGCTCTTGATCAAGTCCAACAGCTTACGAGCGTTGACAACGACGGCACCATCCGATTCGCCCTGGACTTCGAGCATTACCCTAATCCCCAAGTCGAGGTCGGTCGCGCTGATTTCCAAGGAATTGCCTTCCAAGCGGATTGCAAAGTTGTTCAGGACCTGAATGGTCGCCTTGTTCGGAACAGCGCCGATCACCATGTTCAAGGCACTAAGGAATTTTGCTTTTTCAATTTGGAATCGCATAGTACTTTACCCTAGTTTCTTGCCATCACAAAAGCAATCCACGCAACCACGGCAATCACAGCCAAAACGGTTACACCCACAGAACTCATTTTACTCTTTTTCTTCGGAGTATAATTTTTAGCGTCCTGCATTGCTTTTCTACGGTCTCTACGGCTCATAAAAAATCTCCATTGTTTTTTACGAGTAAAAACTATTATTTTATGTTCGAAAGGATTTTAAACTATGGCAGAAAATACGTTAAATAAGATCAAAAATGGCGCACTGAGCTGTGCATGCTCCGTGCTGAACAAAATGAACATCGCAACCGAGGAATCCCGTTTAAAGGCTAAATACGAAGCTTTGGGCCGCCGTCTTCTCCCGGCTCTCGAAAAAAATGCCCTGGACGAGCTGAAAAACGACCCGGAAGTCGTGGAACTCGTCGGCAATATTTCCGAAATCCGCGCCCGAGTCCGCGATATGAAAAAAAGAGACCAGAAAGGTTTCCGCGATTAAGGTCCCCCGTTGAAAAAGCTGAACCTGCATCTTTTTTATGAAAAGACCGGAAAGTCCAAAGCTTCCCGGGTTTCGCTTTGGAAGCCAATTCTTTGGGGACTTGGCGCGGTCGTCGCCATATGCGGTTTTTTGTTTTTTTCACCGCTTAAGATTTACAACAAATTAAGCGACGGAACCTTAAGCGATTTGCGCGCCCAAAACCGGACGATTCGGCAAAACGTCACTGCGCTGAAAATGGACAACGACAGTGCCGAGCTTTACCTGTCCCGCACGAGCACTCATCAGGACAGCATTTACAAAATCGGCGGAATCGAAACCTCTTCGGCAGCCTCGGATTCGATTCACAAGGCAGAGCGCACAGAAGCTCTTTTCAACACGTACAAAACTTACTCCGTCTTCCGGGATTCGCTTCTTAAAAACACAAGCCTTGCCGAAGCGATCCCCGTTCTGCACCCTATCAAAAAACACTCCGTCATCACCAATCATTTTGGAATGATCCACGATCATTTTACCGACCAAGTCCTCCCTCACCGCGGTGTCGATTTTTTTGCCGAAGAAGGCGACACGGTCATGGCGACCGGAGCGGGAAAAGTCATTGAAGTCCGCGTACACCAAGGCTTTGGCCAGACCGTTAAAATCCAGCATTCGAGCCACATCCGAACTTTCTACGCCCACCTGGACAAAGCGCTCGTGAAGCAAGGCGAAACCGTGAAACGCGGAGAACCGATTGCACTCGCAGGGCGTTCAGGCCGCACCGCGGGAAGCGTTTTGCACTACGAAATTCGCATTGACGGGGAATCGGTCAATCCGGAAGACTACTTTATCGTTCCCTGAGGCTATATGGGCAATTCTAGACCTTTTGAACAAAACGTGATCGCCATGGTTTGGGATTTTGACAAAACCCTCATTTCGGGCTACATGCAAGATCCCCTTTTTAAGCGTTACCAAATCGACGGAAAGCAGTTTTGGAAAGAGGTCAACGCACTTCCCGCCTACTACGAAAAATTAGGCGTCCATATTAATCGCGACACTTCTTACCTGAATCATATTTTGACCTATGTGAAGTCCGGAAAGTTGAAAGG
>OCVV011328816.1_pt1 | contig 20971 bp, 12 predicted proteins | sample 1539721 | NCBI WGS metagenome assembly OCVV01 (sample SAMN02144230, study PRJEB22623) | gut metagenome | biome: sheep rumen | host: Ovis aries | place: New Zealand
TTCTAAAAAAAGAACATAGTTTCCCTTGTTCTTTTATTTTTTATGATAATAATCTATTATTTCTTCATATAGATTATGCCATTTGATTTGCACTCTGTAGCATTCTTTTTTGTTTTTTCCAGTATTATTTAAATCTCTTTGTTTTGGTTGTATAACTAACATTCCAAAGTGTGGTGCAGAATATTTCGAAGTATTATAATTTAATGCTAGATTATAGATATTTTCTTTTTTTATCCAAACAAAGTTATTTGGTAGTCCAGTTATAAGAGCAGAAATATCATATTTGGTATCTATTCCATGAATAATGTATCTGTCGACTGCTTTTATTATGTTTTGTGGCTTATTTAGAAGTTTATTAAAAGAATAAAGTTCTTCTTTCATTATTTCCTTTAATTCTTTAGCCGAATATTTTTTGTTATTGAAGTATCCAAAATGATATTTTTGATATGTTTTGATATATTCGATGGGAATATCTATTTTTTTTAAGAAAACTATAAAGTCGCTTATTGATTCCGAATGCATTGAATTTTCATTTCCACTTTTAATACTTATACCTCTAGTAAGATTATTTACTTTTATAAATATATCTGCTTTTTTTGCTTCTTTGTTCTTCCAAGAAATAATTTTGTCTAAATAATTTATATCTGGAAACAGTTCCTTAATGAAAGCTTTTTGCTGTAGTGATAAGTCGTTTATAGTTTTATTATTAAAGGCTTTTACGAACTCATATTCCACTTCTTTTCCTTTCATAAAATTTCCTCCTTTCATATTATTTTTCGTAAAAGTTTTATGTTTTTCGTATAAAAAGAGAAATTTTCTTTATTTTTTTTTATTTTTTGTCTATTTTTTACATTCTTTTGTTTTATCACGTTATTTGTAAAATATATATTATGTTATAATTTAGGTGTGGTGAATATCATGAAAATTAAAATTAAAGAAATAGATGTTAATTACATACAATATGGTGAAGGTAGAGATATTTTGTTACTTCATGGTTGGGGACAGAATATAGAAATGATGAAGATGTTGGGAGATCCATTTTCTGATAGATTTAGAATTACTATTTTGGATTTGCCGGGATTTGGATTAAGTTCTGAGCCTGAGAAAGATTGGACAATAGGAGATTATTCGGATTTTTTAGAAGCTTTTGTCAAAGAACTTGATATTAAAAAGCCTATTATTATTGGGCATTCGTTTGGTGGTAGATTAGCCATTAGATACTCATCTAATCATAGCGTTGAAAAAGTAGTTTTATTTGGAGCGCCTTGTATAAGGACTGAAAAAAAGTTACCTATGTATGTTAGAATCCTTAAATGTATAAAGAAATTACCGTTTATGGATAAATTTGGTGAGTACATGAAACAATATATTGGTTCAAGAGATTATAAGGCTGCGTCACCTGTGATGAGGCAAACATTGGTAAATGTTGTTAATGAAGACTTATCATCTTATGCTAGACAAATAGAAGAACCAACTTTATTAATTTGGGGAACTAATGATACTGAGGCACCTATTAATGAGGCACGCGACTTAGAAAAGCTAATGGTTGATGCTGCGTTGATAGAATTACCTGGTTCTCATTATGCATATATTGAAAATCTTAGTAGAGTCATTAGTATTTTGGATAACTTTTTTTAGGAGGTTATTATGATTATAAAATTTATTTTAGTTTTATCATTTATTTTTGCATTAATATATAAGTCACGTAGAAGTTTGCACATGATTCAGCAAAATTTATATAATGAGAATAATCGATATATTAAGTGGGTTTTGCAAAATTATTCAGATTTTTTCGATTTTGATATATTCTTAGTTTGTCTTAGTTTAATAGGTTGTTTTGTTGTTTTTGATTTAACTTTTTTATCTAATACTTTTATGATTATTTTAATAATTTTTAACATAATCATTGGTTTAAAAATAAAAAATAAGATTGCTCATGATCAGAATAAGAAACCTCTGGTTTATACTAAAAGGGTAAAGAGACTAGTTTTTACGACTATTGTTTTATATAGTATTACGCTTGTCCCATTCTTGATTAATTCTAATAATCATTTTAATTGGGTATTATTATTTATTAGTAGTATGATGATGTGGTTAAACTATTTTGTTGTATTTATTGCTAATATTATTAATTATCCTTATGAAAGAGCTGTTTATTATCATTATAAACATATGGCTCAGTCAAAATTGAACTCTATGAATAATTTAAAAATAATAGGTATTACTGGTAGTTATGGAAAAACTAGTAGTAAAAATATATTAAGCGATATTTTAAATGTAAAGTATAATGCTTTGCCTACACCTAAAAATTTAAATACTTATAATGGTTTAATTATGACTGTTAATAATCATATGGATAAATTTACAGATATTTTTATTGCAGAGATGGGTGCTTATGTTAAAGGCGAAATTAAAGGTTTATGTAATTTAGTACATCCTAAATATGGTATTTTAACAACTATAGGTACTGCTCACTTAGAATCTTTTGGAAGTGAGCAAAATATTATCGATGGAAAGTTTGAACTAATTGAGTCTCTTCCTTCTGATGGGTTTGCAGTTTTAAATGGTGATGATCCAAAACAAGTATCTTATCATTTAAAGAATAAGGTAAAAGTTATTTGGATTGGAATAGATAATGAAGAAGCTGATGTTAGAGCTACTAATATAAAATGCTCTGGTTCAGGAACTTCATTTGATGTAGTGTTTAAAAATGATTCTAAGTCATATGCTTTTACAACTAGATTATTAGGTAAGCATAATGTTTATAATATTCTTGCTGGAATTGCTTGTGGTATTGAATTTGACATTTCTATAGATGATTTGATTCATGCTGTCAAAGGTGTTAGACCAGTAGAGCATAGGCTTGAATTGAAGAGGTTAGGAAATTTTTACCAAATTGATGATGCATATAATTCCAATCCTGTTGGTGCTAAGAACGCATGTGAAGTTTTATCACTTATGGATGGTATTAGAGTTGTTGTTACTCCTGGCATGATAGAACTTGGTGCAAAAGAGGAAGAATACAATAGGGAATTTGGCAGACAAATAGCTAAAATAGCTAAACCTGATTATGTTGTATTGATAGGTGAAAATCGTACTAAACCTATTTATGATGGATTGGTTTCAGAAGAATTTGACAAAAGTAAAATAGTGGTATTTAATGATGTTAGGGCAGCATATCCATTTATTAGTTCCTTAACTGGGAAAGATGAAGTTTATGCTCTTTTTGAGAATGATTTACCTGACACATATAACGAATAGGAGATGTTAGAATGAAAATTAAAGTTGGAGTTATTTTTGGTGGAGAAACTGTTGAACATGAAGTAAGTATTATTTCTGCTATCCAAGCTATGAATAAGATGGATCAAGAAAAATATGAAATAATACCTATTTATATAACTAAAAATCGTGAATGGTATACTGGAGAAATGTTGAAAGATATTGAAGTATATCAAGATTTCAGTTTGATAAAAAAGTATTGTGCAAATGTAGTTTTATATTATCGTAATGGTAGTTATGTTTTACAAAAGAAGAATGGTTTATTTAAAAGTGTAGTTAAGGAAATAGATATTGCATTTCCAATTGTTCATGGAACTAATGTTGAGGACGGAGTTTTACAAGGTTATTTACAAACAATTGGTATACCTTTCGTGGGTGGAAATGTATATGCTTCTGTTGTTGGACAAGATAAGGCATTTATGAAAGATGTTTGGTCAAATGCTGATATACCTATGACTAAGTATATTTGGTTCTATGATATTGATTATAAGAATGATGCAGATGATATTATTAAAAGAGTTTCAAAACTAAAGTATCCAGTTATTGTTAAACCTGCTTGTACGGGTTCATCAGTTGGTATTAGTGTTTGTGAAAATGAAGATAAGCTAAGAGAAGGCATTGAAGATGCTATTCAATATGATTCTAAGGTTGTAGTTGAGGAAGTTGTTGAAAATCTTAAAGAAGTTAATATTGCTGTTATGGGTAATTATGAGCATCAAAAAGTTAGTGAAATAGAGGAAGTGTTATCTTCAAATAAATTCCTAACTTATACTGATAAATATATTGGTGGTGGAAAGGGTAAATTATCTAAAGTTAAAGGAGCTGCTAGTGTTAAACAAGCAGGTTCTAAGGGTATGGCTTCTACTAATAGAAAATTACCTGCTGATTTAGATGATAAAACACGTAAAGAGATAGAAGATATTGCAGTTAGGGCATTTAAAGCACTTGGATCTGCAGGAAATTCTCGTATTGATTTCTTAATAGATGAGAAGACTAATAAAGTTTATATAAATGAAATTAATTCTATTCCTGGTAGTTTAGCATTTTATTTATGGGAAGCTAAGGGAATTGAGTTTGCTGATTTATTAGATAATATGATTCAAATCGGTATTAAGGATTATAAAAAACGTGTTAGTAAAACTCATTCGTTTGAAAGTAATATTCTTCAAGGTTTTGCTAGAAACAATGGAGTTAAAGGTATGAAAGGAAAACTTAAATAGTTTTCTTTTTTATATATAAATTAAAAAAAAAGACAATTTCTTGTCTTTTTTTGATATCAAAATGGTGGGCTGTTAGGGATTCGAACCCTAGACCCACTGATTAAGAGTCAGTTGCTCTACCAACTGAGCTAACAGCCCATTTCTCAATTGCATATTTATTTTATTACAATTTTCTTTATTTTACAAGACTTTTTTTTATTTTTCGATATTTTTATTATTTTCTATTTTTTTTACAAAAAAAACTTGACTTTATTTATATATATATAGTATTCTATATTTGCGATTGCGAAATGTATTACTAAAAATTCATTTTTCTCTTGCAAAATAAATGATTCTATTGTAGAATTAAGAAGTAGCGAAAAAAAGAAATGGACCTGTAGCTCAGTTGGTTAGAGCACACGCTTGATAAGCGTGGGGTCATAGGTTCAAGTCCTATCAGGTCCACCATTTTGCCTCAATAGCTCAGTTGGTTAGAGCACTTGACTGTTAATCAAGGGGTCCTAGGTTCAAGTCCTAGTTGGGGCGCCATTTATTTTTTTTGGCGAGTTGGTGAAGCGGCTTAACACACTGCCCTTTCACGGCAGCATACACGGATTCGAATTCCGTACTCGTCACCATTTTGATTTTTAAACTGTTTTATACAGTTTTTTTTTTATTTTTATTTTAGTTCTTCTATTTATTATTCAATTTTAAATTATTGGTACTTCTACGAAAATAGGGGATTTTATTCTTTTTTTTATTGACTTTTTTTATCATATCTTGTAATATTGTATATGCGGAAGCACAAGAGGAATGGAGTAGTACTCAAGAGGCTGAAGAGGCGCCCCTGCTAAGGGTGTAGATCGGGAATACTGGTGCGAGAGTTCAAATCTCTCCTACTCCGCCATATGAAAATAAATTCTATCTTATGATAGAATTTTTTTATTGTTTTGATTTTTTTTAGTATATATGTTATAATATGCATTGCTTTGTGGGGGTATTATGGAACTTATTGATATTGTAAAAGAATATAATGATAGTGATGATTATAATCTTGAAAAATTATTATTATCTATAGCTAATAATTATTATATGAGAATTGATTCTACTATTATTCATTGGTTTTCTGAAGATGTTATAAACAAGAATTCTGATTTGAAGCCTATTTCTGTTGAGTTAGTTGATAATAATTATGTTTTTAATTCTGGTAATAACTGCTTATTTTCCATGACTAAACTTAATGCAGATTCTTCAGTTTCTCTTTGTTCACCATTGTGTACTAGTATATTACCAATGTTTGATAAATGTAATTATTATTTTAAAAATGATCAATTTATTACTGGTGATTTTGGTTTATATGAAGATTATTCAAAGTTTGGTGATTTTACTTCTTATAGATATCTAACTTTTTATCCTTTTAAAGGGTTAAAAAATGAATATTATATTGATAAAACAAATGGTACAATGGAAAAACTTTTTTATGATAAAAGTGGAGTAGTCGATTCTAAATTTATTTATTCTATTTCTATGAAAGATTTAAAAGAAGATAAAGCTTCTTCTGTTATTAATAAGGTTACTAAATTTATAGATGATAATTATCCTAAATATTCAAAATCAGAGAAGGATAAATTATTTTATGAATGCATTGATGGTTATTTTTATGATATTCGTTTAACTGATAAAAAAACTAAATATCGTGATCTATATGTTTCTAAAAAATCTTCTTTATATTCTAAAAAAAATTATGATTATTTTATAGAATCTTCTCACATTAGCGGGGTTCAAAATAGAAATATTGAAAAGTCTTTTTGCAAAAGTAGTCACTTAAATACTAATATTAAATTATTGTGTGTTTTAGACTTTGTTAACGGATTTATGTTGAAGAATAAAATTGTAAAATATCCTATTAATGAAATGCAATCATTTATTGATAGTATCACTTTATCTGAATCAAAAGATGATTCTGTTATATTAAATAAATATGAATCAAAGATTTCTGAAATTAATAAATATATGTTTGAATATATAAAAAAATATAAAAGTAAACATGCAATGAGAACAAAAAATAGAACTGTTGGTGCTGCTTTTGGTTCTATTTTAGTTGGTAATGAAAAAACATTTATTTTTAACTGTGGGGATACTAGAATTTATTCACTTAATGATAATGAATTAAAAACTATCTCGAATGATGATACTGTTGTTTGGGATATGTTTAAAGATAATAAAATCTCTTATGATGAAGCTATTCAATATCAAAAGGGAGCAAAATTAACTAGATTTTTTGGTCAATCAAATGAATTACCTAGAGATATATTGGTTATAAACAATAGTGATTATGATAAATTATTTATTCTTAGTGATGGAGTAACTGATTCTGTAAATGATTCAACTTTAAAAACTATTATTTCAGTTAATAATGATGAGGATATTTTAGATAATATTATCATTCAAGCAAATAAAAATAGAAGTAAATATGAAGACGTTACAGCATGCTGTTATTCTAAAAAAAGAGGGTGAGTTTTATACTCACTTTTTTTGTTGTTAGTTAAGATTATTTTGTGATATACTTGCTTTAGGAGAGTTGATGTAAATGGCTAATTATTTAAAAAAATTTATAAATGATTTTGAGCAAGTTAATGATTATTATAATTATCTTGTAGATAAGACTAAGAAAAAAGAGTATGTTGGCATTACTAATGAATGGCTTATAGATAATTTCTATATTGTTGTTGAACATAAAACTAATTTTGTTCACGATAAAAAGTCTATTAAGAAACGTGTCAAAATGATTAATAGTGTATATTATATTATTCGAGATATTGTTGTTAAAAATAATTATAATGTGAGCTTAAAAATCTTATCTGATGAATTAAAAAAATATCAAAAAGATAATAATTATTATCTTTCTTATAAAGAAATAGAAAGTATTAAGGATGTTTTGATTTTTATCTATACTGATAAATTGAATCAAATCTGCAAAGAAGAACACAAGAAGTTAATTGATAAACAATCTATTAGTAATATTATTAAAGATCGTGATGGTAAAGATATTGAACTTAGCCATTTTATTAAAGATGACTTCCCTGTAGAAAAAAATTATAACTATCTATTTGAGTTAAACAAAGAACTTAAAGAACTAGGTAGTAAAAGTAATCGTATATTTAAACAATTAAATGAATTGCTAGAACAAAAGCAAATTAGTTTAAAAGAATTAATTAATGATGAATATCAAAGGAAAATTGATAATGATATTCTTGTTTCTAATATTTTTGGTGATTTAAAAGAGTTCTTTGAAATATCTAGAGAAGATTTATTTGAAAAGATAAGTAAGACTGAAAAGACTTTGATGGAAGATGAAATATATGATTCAATGACTCCTGAGTCTAAAGATTTATATAGAGAAAAGTTACTTACTTTAGCAAAGAAGAATCATTGTTCAGAAATTACTTATTTAGAAAAATTATTGGAGCAAACAGATAGCAGTGAATATCATATCGGTTATCAATTATTTAAGAAAAAGAATAAAACAATAAATGTTGTTGCTTATATTTCTACAATTGTATTGTTTACATTAGTTGTTAGTTTCTTCTTATCTAAGTATTTTATTAAATATAGAATACTAGGATTTTTAATTTTATTGATTCCTGTAAGTCAATTATTTGTTCAAATATTTAACCAAATATTGATTCAAGTTGTTCCTACTAAGGTTCTTCCTAAATTAGATTATTCTAAGGGGATACCTAAGGAATCTGCAACTATGGTTGTTATTCCAACTATTGTTGCTAATAGAGATAAGATTAAAGAAATGTTTGATACACTTGAAACATTTTATATTATTAATAAATCAAGTAATTTATACTTTACTTTACTTGGTGATGTTAAGGCTGCTGATAAAGAAGTGTGCGACTGGGATGAGGATGTTGCTAAGTATGGTGAAGAGTACGCTAACAAGTTAAATGAAAAATATAAGAAAAAATTATTCTATTTCATTTATCGTAAGAGATTATGGAATGAGAAAGAAAATCAATTCTTAGGTTTTGAAAGAAAACGTGGTGCCTTATTACAATTTAATAAAATATTATTAAAGAAAATGGATAAGGTTAATGAAAAAAAGTACTTTAATGTTAATATGCTTAGTGATCATGATTTAGATATTAAGTATGTTATTACATTAGATACAGATACAAGATTAGTATTAAATACTGTATTAAATTTAGTTGGTTGTATGTCACATCCTTTAAACAGACCAGTATTGAACAAAGAAGGAACAAAGGTTGTTTCAGGTTATGGTTTAATGCAACCACGAGTAAGTGTTGATATTGAAGCTACTAATAAGAGCTTATATAGTCAAATATTTGCTGGAATTGGTGGTTTTGATACTTATTCAGCAGTAGTTCCAGATGTATATCAAGATTGTTTTAATGAGGGTAGTTTCGTTGGAAAAGGAATTTATGATCTAGAAGTATTTGATAAAGTACTTTCTAATACATTCCCTGATAATTTAATTCTATCTCATGATTTATTGGAGGGTAACTACATGCGTTGTGGTTATGTTTCTGATATTGAATTAATCGATGATTTTCCTTCTAAATTCTTGACTGATATTACTAGACATCATAGATGGGCTAGAGGAGACGTTCAAATTATTGGATGGCTATTTGGTAAAGTTACAAATCGTGCTGGTAGAAAAGTTAAAAATCCTATAAATTTATTAGGCAAATATAAAATTTTAGATAACATTATTCGTATGTTCTTAAATCCTGCATTATTATTGATTATTATTTTATCTTTAGTATGTGGAGTTGTTCATCCTCTTTGGTGGTTTGCATTTGTTGGATTAGAAATCGCAGTACCAATTATTTTCTACTTAAGAAGTAAAATGAATGTTAAAGGAAAAGATAATACAACAGTACGTTATAAGAACTTATTCTTTGGTGGTAAGAGTCTTTTAGCTAGATGTTATATTGTATTTTGTAATATTCCATTTAATACTAAACTTTATATGGATGCATTTTTCCGTACAATGTATCGTTTATTAGTAAGTCATAGAAATTTATTAAATTGGATTACTGCAGAAGAGGTTGAGAAAACTGTTCGTGGTGACTTAAAGAGTTATTTCAGAAATTTTGTTCCTAATTTAATTGCTGTAGCTGGTTTATTAATATATGGTGCTATATTTAAAAATTATTGGGCATTCTTATTAGCTGCATTATTTATGAGTGCACCATTTGTATTGTATTTTGTAAGTAAAGATATTGATCATGATCGTATTGAATTAAGTGATAAGAAAATTGAAGAAATTACTGAACTTGCTGATAAGACATGGCATTATTTCAAAGATAATTTAAAAGAAGAATATAATTATTTAATTCCTGATAATTATCAAGAAAATCGTGAACAAAAACTTGATTTAAGAACTTCTCCAACAGCAATTGGTTATTCATTAACTAGTATTGTTGGAGCTTATGAATTAGGTTTTGTTGATAAAGAATATGCAATTGATATGATTGAAAAAATTCTTAAATCTGTAGATTCTTTAGAAAAATGGCATGGTCATTTATATAACTGGTATGACATTAAGACTGCTAAAGTTTTGAATAGTAGATTTGTATCTGCAGTTGACTCTGGTAACTTTGTTGCTAGTGTTGTTGTTGTAAGAGAATTCTTAGTTCAATTTGATAATACTGAAGCATTAGTTAAATTATGCGATAAAATTATTCATGGAACTAACTTTAAGAAATTCTATACAAAGAAACATGTATTTAGTATTGGATATGATGAACAAGAAGGTAAGTTATCTATCTATAACTATAATAAATTTGCTAGTGAAGCAAGATTGTTAAGTTATTTAGCAATTTGTTTAGGAGATGCTCCTTCTAAACATTGGTTCTGCTTAGATAAGTCATTAACAACTTATAAAGGACGTAAAGGGTTGATCTCATGGAGTGGTACTTCATTTGAATACTATATGCCTTTACTATTTATGAAAGAGTATCCTAATACTTTATTAGATGAATCTTATCAATTTGCTAGATTCTGTCAAAAGGATTATATTGAAAGTGTTTCTCGTAGTCTTCCTTGGGGTATTAGTGAGTCTGCTTATAATGAATTGGATAATGCATTAAATTATAAATATAAGGCTTTCTCAACTCCTTATTTAAAAGCTAAAGAAGATAAAGAAAATCGTATAGTTTTATCTCCATATGCATCTATTATGGCTTTAGAATTATTCCCAGAAGATGTATATGAGAATATGGAAAAATTCAAAAAATTAGATATGTATGGAAGATATGGTTTCTATGAATCATATGATTATGATAATAAAGGTGTAGTAGAGGCTTTCTTTGCTCACCATCAAGGTATGATATTAGCTGGAATTGTTAACTACTTAAAAGTTAATGCTATTAAGAATTATTTCCATCATAATGTTTTAATTAAAACTTTTGATATTTTACTAAAAGAAAAAGTACAAGTTAAGACAAGCATTGATATGAAAATGGCTCGTTATAAGAAATATAATTATGATAAAGAGTCTATTGAAAATGATATTCGTGCTTTTGATTATATTTCTTATTTACCAGAAGTATCAGTCTTATCTAATAAGAAATATTGTTTGTTAATGAATGATAGAGGAAATAGTTTCTCTCGTTATCGTACATTACAATTAAATCGTTATCGTAAGGTAACTGAGCAAGACTATGGTGTCTTCTTGTATATTAAAGATTTAGATACTGATCGTATTTGGAGTAATACATATGCTCCTGTAAATGAAAAACCTGAGAAATATGAAGTAGTATTTGCATCAGACAGAATTAAGTATTCTCGTACTGATGGTCTATTAACAACAAAAACAGAAATTACTGTATGTAAGAATCATAATTGTGAAATTCGTAAAGTTACTATTAAGAATGATAGTGATAAAGTTAAGCATTTACAATTAACTTCTTATACTGAACCAATTATTTCTGAAAATATGGATGATGTAAGTCATAGAGCATTTAATAGTATGTTTATTTCTACTGAATATGATAAAAATACAAATTCATTAATTGCTCGTCGTAAGAGTAGAGGAGATACCAATATTAGTAGTTATATGGTACATCGTTTATTTGTACCTAATGCAACTTCTGAATATACTTTTGAAACAGAAAGAGTTAATTTCTTAGGAAGAAATAATTCTACATCTAATCCAACTGCTTTATATCGTGATTTAACAAATTATTGTGGTGATAACTTAGATCCAATTGTTAGTATGAGAAATACAATTGATGTTTTACCAAATACAAGTGAAACTGTTTATATGATTGTAGGATTTGGACGTAGTAAAGAACAAATTCTTGATATTGTAGATAGTTATGATAATGAAAAAGTTATAGATAATGCTTTCCAAGTTGCTACATTAATGAATATTATTAATACTAAGAATATGAATGTTACTGGTGAAGCAATGAGAGTCTATAATATTATGCTTAATTATTTATATCAAACAACTAGAATTAGTGTTAATGATGAAAGAATGGATTTACTTCGTAAAAATGCTTTAGGTCAATCTGGCTTATGGAAATTTGGAGTAAGTGGTGATAGACCAATTATTCTTGTTGAAATTAGTGATATTAGTGATATGAGTTTCGTATATGAAATTCTTAAAGCATTTGAATACTATAAGAACCATTCAATTTTTGTAGATATCGTTATTATTAATAATGAGAGTAGTCAATATAGTAAGATTATTCGTAAAGAAATTGATGATGAAATGTATCGTATGTATACATTAAATAGTTTCTATCATACTCCTGGTAGTATCACAGTAATCGATGGAGATGAAATGAATGAGAAGGAATATGGCTTATTACAAGTTGTTCCTAGATTAAAATTCAAGATTAATAATCATCAATCTCTTAAAGAAGCAGTTGATGAATTACAAAATTCTAACTCTATAAGTGATTATGGTAGAACTCATTATGAAGTAAATTTACGTTTACCAAATGAAGAAAAATTACAATTCGATAATGGATTTGGTGGTTTCCGTAATAATGGAACAGAATATGTTATTTATAATCACGATACTCCAACTCCATGGTCTAATATTATTGCTAATCGTAATTTTGGTACTATTGTTACAAATAATGGTTGTGGATTTACTTATGCTTACAACTCTGGAGAGTTTAAGATTACTTCTTGGACTAATGATATTGTATGTAATGATAAATCTGAAGGATTTAAATTTAATGGTAGACAATTTGATCCAATGAAGTGTGTTCATGGATTTGGTTATTCAATTCTTTCTAGTGAAACAGAAGAGCATGCTACTGAAGTAACTGAATTCGTTGCGAAGGAAGATAATGTTAAGATTTATCTCATGAATCTTCGAAATAAAGAAAATAAAAAAGTTGATTATGATATTGATTTTTGGATAAATCCAACATTTGGTAATTTTGAAGAAAAAACATCACGTCATATTCTTACAGAATTTATGGGTGATGATAATTACTTAAAAATGCGTAATGTTTATAGTATTAATTTTGGTGATGTTAACGTATTTATGACTTCATCTTTACCAATTAATAGTGCTGAACTTAACAAAATGCTTGTAAAATCTATTAATACAACTGTTACACTTGATCCTAAAGAAGAAAAAACTATTGTTTTTGCATTAGGATGTAGCATGAGTGATAAGGAAAATCTAAGACTTATTTCTAAGTATACTGATATATCTAATGCTAAGAAAGAGTTAAAGATTATTAAAGATGAATGGTCTAAGACTTTAGGTACTGTTAAAGTTAAATCACCTGATGCAAGTTTTGATTATATGATTAATGGTTGGTATTTATATCAAACTTTATCTTCTCGTATATTTGCAAAGAGTGGATTCTATCAAGTTAGTGGTGCTTTTGGTTACCGTGATCAATTACAAGATTCATTAAATGTTGCAATGATTAAGCCTGATTATGCAAGACAACAAATTTTAATAAATGCTGCACATCAATTCCCAGAAGGTGATGTATGTCACTGGTGGCATGAAAAGAATCGCTTTGGATTACGTAGTAAATATAAAGATGATTACTTATGGCTTGTATATGCAACTCTTCATTATATGGAAATTACTAAAGATTATAGTATTTTAGATGAGCAAGTTCCTTATGTTATGGGTGATACTTTAAGTGAATATGAAAGTGAAAAAGGTATGGTCTTCTATTATTCAGACTATACAGAAACATTATTAGAACACTGTATTAAATCCTTACAATTATCTATGCATTCGTTAGGTCGTCATAAGATTCCATTAATGGGTGGTGGAGACTGGAACGATGGTATGAATAAAGTTGGTATTAAGGGTAAAGGAGAAAGTGTTTGGTTAGGTTTCTTCTTATACTTAATCATTGATGAATTTGTTAAATTTATGAAACGTCATAATCGTAACTTTGATGTCTCTGAATATGTAGAGTTTAATGAAAAACTAAAAGATAATCTAAATAAGAAAACTTGGGATGGAGAACATTATTTAAGAGCATTCTTCGATAATGGGGATAAGCTTGGAAGTAATGAAAATAGTGAATGTAAGATTGATTTATTATCTCAAAGTTTTGCTATTTTAAGTGGAGTTGCTCCAAAAGATAGAGTTCATGATGTAATTACTGCATGTGAAGAGAAACTTGTTGATGATAATGCTAAAATTATTAAACTTCTTACTCCAGCATTCCATAGTTCTTTAAATAATCCTGGATATATTATGAATTATCCTAGAGGTATTCGTGAAAATGGTGGACAATATACTCACTCAGTTTCATGGTACTTAATGGCTTTAATTCGTACAGGATATCAAGATAGAGCATATCGCTATTATCAAATGATTAACCCTGTTAATCGTGCATTAACTAAAGATGCTGCTGATCATTATAAGACTGAACCATACGTAATTGCTGCTGATATCTATTCTGCTAAGGGAAGAGAAGGTCGTGGTGGATGGACTTGGTATACAGGTTCTGCTGGTTGGTTCTATCGTGTAGGTGTTGAAGAAATCTTAGGATTACATAAACAAGGTGATTCATTAAAGATTACTCCAAAGATGCCAGTATCTTGGGAAAAATATGAAGTAGTATATCGTTATATGGATACTGATTATCATATTAAAGTTGTAAAAGATAACAATGATGAGATTACTTTAGATAATAAAGTTCAATCTGGAAATACTATTAATTTAGTTAATGATGGAATTGTACATCAAGTACAAGTTAAATCAAGATAAGAGGAGAATTACTCCTCTTTTTCTTTTGCTTTGTTTTACACTTATTTCTTCCTATGTTATAATATTTTTAGAATTTAGGAGGTTATTATATTATGATTAAATTCGATTTTACTAGTATGTCTAATTTTAATGCTGATTTATTAAAACGTAAGGAAGAAGTTTATAATAAATTTGATGAAAGTTATATGACAGGATGGACTAAAAGAATAGATGATTCTTTAATAGATGACTTTATTGCAACTGCAAATGAAGTCAAGAAACATTCATCTGTATTAGTTGTTATTGGTATTGGTGGTTCTTTTTTAGGAAGTTATTGTGTTGAAAAAGCTCTTGCTCCTTATTTTAATGATAATTCATTTAAAGTTATTTATGCGGGTACAGGATTAAGTAGTGCATATATTAGTGAATTATTAGATTATTTAAAAGATGTTGATTTTTCTATTAATGTAATTAGTAAAAGTGGTACTACTATGGAACCGACAATTGCTTACACTTTGATTAAAGAATTAATGGAGAAGAAGTATCATGGTGATGACTTAACAAAACGTATTATTATGACAACTGATCCAGTAAAAGGAACTCTTCGTGAAGAGGTAAATAAAGTTGGTTATAAATCATTTATTATTCCTGATGATATTGGTGGTAGATATTCAATTATGACGGCAGCTCATTTATTCCCATTAGCATTTAATATTAATTTGAAGGCTTTTGTAGAAGGATATTATGAAGGTGCTAAATATCAGGATGAAGCATTTAATTATGCTGTTACACGTAAGAGTTTATTTGATCAAGGAAAAGTAGTTGAAAATTATGTTGTCTATGAAGAAAGACTAAGTTATTTTAGTGAATGGTTAAAGCAATTATTTGGTGAAAGCGAAGGTAAAGAAGGCGTTGGTATTCTTCCTACCTCTACTGTTCATACTAGAGATTTACATTCTTTAGGTCAATTTGTTCAAGAAGGTAATAAAATCTTATTTGAAACATTTATTAAAATTGAAAATTCTAGTAAGGTTAAATTTCGTAATTATGATTTAAATGAAATCAATAATATCGTCCTAGATTCAGTTAGAGTAGCTCACAAGAAAGGTGATGTATCATCTATTATGATTACTTTACCTGAAGTATCTGAAAAGTACTTAGGTCAAGTAATGTATTTCTTTATGTTAGCTGCTGCTTATAGCGGATTCTTATTTGATATTGATCCATTCAATCAACCTGGAGTGGAAGTTTACAAAAAAGAAGTTCGTGAAAAAATTGTAATTTAGGAGAGGTGATTTTTTGAATTTAACGAAAGAAAATGTTCGTACTAGTTATTTAAGAGGAGTTAATCAAGTTTTAGGTAAAGGTATGGTTACTCCTAAGATGGAGAGGATAGTGCATGACATTCAATTGGAAAATGATGCAGATTATTCTAAAATGTATTATTCTCTTACTAGGGGGCTTATCGATGGTATGAGTTCCTTTCGTTGTAATTTATCTGAGGATTTAAAATGTGGTTTTGCCGAAAGTATAGCTTTAAAAATATGGCAAAGTGGAGATTTTTCTTCTAGGTCATTATATTCTGACGGTTTTAATGAACGTAGTGTCTATAATGAGCATATGATTGAATACTTAATTGGTGATTATTTAGTAAATACTATTGGCGTTCAAGAAAGCTCTATTTGTATGTTAAAGAATCCTGATTTAATGGGAAAACTACTTGGTGGTGTTGCATATGATGGAGGAAGTTTGCTTTCATATTTAAATAGACAAATAACTAAGGCTAAAACAGAATTTAGTGATTGTAAAAAGAATTTTTTAGATACCGATAGTGAAACAATAGAATGTTGTTTAGCTATTTCAGATTGTGCAGACCAATTACGGTTACCTGCAGAAAGATTAAAAAAACAGAAAGTACTTTCTAAACTTAGAAAGTTTGTAGGAAAAGATAATGAGGGACAAGAGTTATAAAATACTTATATTTATATTTTGCTTATTGTTTATAATAGATGCTTTTTGTATTTTATTTGGTTTTATTCAACCAATAGATCAAGCTATATATAGTTTTTTAAGATCTTTTTCAAATAAGTTTGTTGATTCGTATTTTATTTTCTTTACATATTTGGGAAATTGGCAAACTATATCTTTAGTTTTGATTGCATTACATATTATTTTAAAATATAGAGATAAAATATCTATGGATTCTGTAGTTCTTTTATCTGTATGTAGTAATTCTATTATTAAACACATAGTTTGTAGGCCAAGACCTGATATACTAAGATTAGTTAAAATAGGTGGTTATTCATTTCCTAGTGGACATTCTATGATAGCAATAACATTATATGGTTTTTTATTTGCTCTTGTTACTTGTAAGATTAAGAAAAAATGGTTAAGATTATTATTACAAGTATTACTTGTTTGTTTGATTTTTAATATTTGTATTAGTAGAATATATGTAGGAGTTCATTATGCAAGTGATGTTTTTGGTGGATTCGTTTTAGGTTTTGCAGAATTATTACTTGTGCTTTATTGTAGAAGAAAATATTTTGGAGGGGATTCGGATGTACAAAGTCTTAATAAGTGATTTTGAAGATGTACTAATCGATAAAGAAGATGCTATTCCTTTATCGACTATGCTTGCACTAGATAAGATGCGTAGTGGTAAAGTATCATTTGCTGTGTCTTCTTCATGTGGATTTCAAACTGTTCTAGATTATAACCATGATTTCCCTTTTATCGATTATATTATTCTTTTTGATGGTGCTTATTTTTATGATGTTAATCGTAAAAAGACTATTGTAGACAAAAAAATTTCTTTAACTACTACTAAGCGTATTAATAAGATTTGTTCTGACTATAATATTTGTTTTTATACATTAGATTATTGTAATTGTACTAAAGAATTATTACCAATTGATTCGGCACGTTTAATTGGAGATTTTAAAGTATTTAGTGAATATCATAAAGATTCTATTTATAAGATTGAGATTATGTGTCCTAAAAAAAATCAAGATTCTTTAATAACTGAATTAAAAAAGATAAAAGATATTTTAATTATTTCTTTAAAAGATCGAGTTGTTATTCAAAAAGAAGGCACTGGAATTGTTTCTTCTATAAGTGAATTCTTAGAGTCTAAAAAATTAAAGATGGATCAAGTGGTTGTTGTTGGCAAAGACGATTGTAATATTCCACTATTTCAAGAAGATTGTCTTTCAATTGCAACTGAAGATGCAAGTTTAAAACTTCGTAGGGTATCTGATGACGTTACTGACTCATCTGAAGGTAATCCAGTGGAAGCTGTTATTTCCAAATATTTTCAATAAAGAAGTGGTGTTACACTTCTTTTTTTATTTTAAATGCGATATAATAACTATGTTTAGAGGGAGTATATTATTATGAAATTATTAGTACAAAATGAAGGTGAATTATTAGATTATTTATATGAACATCTAGATATGCCAAAAAAAAGAATTAAGCAGTACTTAACTCATGGTTCTATCTATGTTAATAATAATCGTACTTCTCAATATAATTATCATTTGTTACCAGGAATGAAAATTCATATTGATACTGAGAGTAAAAATAAAAAGACTTTACCTTTTGAAATAGTATTTGAAGATGATCATATTATTGTAGTTAATAAACCTAGTGGTTTGCTTACTATTGCAACTGCTAAAGAGAAAGAAAGAACTTTATATCATATAGTTCGTGAGTATTTAGTATCAAAAGACAGAAATGCTAGAGTATTTATTGTTCATCGTTTAGATAAAGATACTAGTGGTATTGTTGTACTTGCTAAAGATGAAAAAACTAAAAATCAATTACAAGAAAATTGGAATGAGTATGTTTCTTTAAGAGAATATGTGGCAGTTGTTCATGGTAAACTTAGAAAAAGTGAAGATCGTATTGTTCAAATGCTTAGTGAAACAAAAACTAACTTAGTGTATGTTAGTAAAAAAGAAGATGCTAAAGAAGCTATTACCAATTATAAGTTAATAAAAGAAAATGAAGATTATTCTATGGTTTCTATTCACATTGAGACTGGACGTAAAAATCAAATTCGTGTTGCATTTCAAACAATTGGAAATCCTATTGTTGGGGATAAAAAATATGGTGAGAAGAAGGATAATGCATCTCGTCTATATTTACATGCTAATCGTTTGAAAATGTATTATCCAGTTCTTAAAAAAGATATTTTATTTGAAGTATCTAATCCTAGTGAATTTAAAAAGATTATGGGGTGATTAAGTGAAAAAGTATTTTTTTATTTTCTTAATTCTAATTATAATAGGTGGAGGAGCTTTCTTATATTTAAATAAAGATTTATTTATAGAGAAGAAAGAAAAAAAGGAACCTATGGAAGAGATAAAAAGTAATGATTTGTTTGGTAAGTATTATACAAGTGCAAATGCAAAATTAAAGAAGATGTCTTTAGAAGAAAAGATAGGTCAGTTATTCTTAGTAAGATATGATTCTAATTTAGCTTCTACATATATAAACAAATATCATGTTGGTGGATTATTATTATTTGCTAAAGATTTTGATGGATTTAATAAAAGTACTATGAAAGAGCATATAGATAATTTACAAAAACAGAGTACTTATCCATTAGCTATAGCTGCTGATGAAGAGGGTGGATTTGTTACTAGAATAAGTAGATATGAGGCTTTTCGTGATAGTAAATTTAAATCACCTAAGAGTTATTATAGTGAAGGTGGGTATGAGTTGCTTGAACAAATTGAAAGAGAAAAGGCTAAATTATTATTATCTATCGGCGTTAATTTTAATTTAGCACCTGTAGCTGATATTTCTACTAATCAAGATGACTTTATATATATACGTTCATTTGGTGAAGATGCTGCTAGTACTTCAGAGTTTATTAGTAATATGGTAAGTTATGCTAATGATGAAAATATTTCATCATGTTTAAAACATTTTCCTGGATATGGTAATAATGAAGATACACATACTGGTATTGCTATAGATAATCGTGATTATAAAAACTTTGAAGAGAATGATTATTTACCATTTATTAGTGGGATTGATCAAAAAGTTCCTGCTATACTTGTTTCTCACAACGTTGTAAAGTGTATGGATTCAGATTATCCTGCAAGTTTAAGCAGTAAAGTTATAACTGATGAATTGCGTGATAAACTACATTTTTCTGGTATTGTAGTTACTGATGATTTAGATATGGATGCAGTAAAAGAATATGCTGATGGTGGAAATGCAGCAACATTAGCTATTAATGCTGGAGCAGATATGCTTATTACTAGTGATTTGCCATCTATGTTTCAAGAATTATTAGATGGGGTTAAGAATAAAAAAATAGAGGAGTCTACAATTGATAAAGCAGTTCTACGTATTCTTGCTTGGAAAGAAGCTTATCAATTTTAATAGGAGGATATATGATAGTTAGAGATTTATTTGAGAAAAAAGATGAATTAATGAACAAAGAAGTTGTAGTTCAAGGATGGATTCGAAATCATCGTAAACAAAAAGAATTTGGATTTATTGATTTTTCAGATGGAACATGTTTCAAACATGTACAAGTTGTTTATGATGATAAATTAAAAGAATTTGAAGAAATTCAAAAATTACATGTTGGTTGTGCAATTAAGGTTGTAGGAACTTTAGTTAAGTCTATTAATGAACAACAAGAATTTGAAATTCAAGCTAAAGAAGTAATATTGCTTGGTGATTGTCCTGAAGATTATCCTATTCAACCAAAAAGACATACAAGAGAGTTTTTAAGAGATCAAGCTTATCTTCGCCCTAGAACAAATTTATTTCAAGCTGTATTTAGAGTAAGAAGTGTAGCTGCTTATGCTATTCATAAGTATTTTCAAGAAAGAGGTTATATTTATTTTCATGCACCATTAATTACTGCTAGTGATTGTGAAGGTGCTGGTGAAATGTTCCATGTTACTTGCTTTGACTTAGAAAATGTTCCAAAGAAAGATGGAAAAGTAGATTATGAGAAAGATATGTTTGCTTGTCCCGCTTCATTAACAGTTTCTGGTCAATTAGAAGCTGAAAGTTTTGCCCTAGCTTATGGAAAGACTTATACATTTGGACCTACATTTAGAGCAGAAAACTCAAATACTAAAGTTCATGCTAATGAATTCTGGATGATTGAACCAGAAATGGCTTTTTGTGATCTTGAAGGTGATATGGAAGTTATGGAAGATATGCTTAAATTTGTAGTTAAGTACGTTTTAGATAATTGTCCTGATGAGATGAAATTTTTAGATGGATTTGTAGAAAA
>OCVV011341563.1_pt1 | contig 20970 bp, 14 predicted proteins | sample 1539721 | NCBI WGS metagenome assembly OCVV01 (sample SAMN02144230, study PRJEB22623) | gut metagenome | biome: sheep rumen | host: Ovis aries | place: New Zealand
ACAATACAACCCGAAAGGAGACTTGAACATGACAGAGATAGCTTACACCAGACAGGGCGATTACAATCTGCCCAACCTGACCTTACCCGAACAGCCGAAGGTAGAGCTGGGAATGTACGCTCAGATGAGGCGCAGATTCCTGAAAGAGCATCACAAGATCCTGTACTACAACCTCCTGACGAAATGCAAGCTGATCGAGAACCTGTACGAGACCGAACAGACGGCGCTGAAGATGGAGAACGATCTTATCCGTCAGATGGCGCAAGATCAGGGCGTGACGGAGCAGCTGAAGGCGCAGGATCAGCTCAGTTGGGTGAGAAAGATGAACAACATCCGACAGGCGGCGAGAGAAATCGTGATGGACAAGGTGATCTACACCGTATAACCCCCGATGGGCAGACTCAGCATGATGATGAGCCTGCCCTTTCTTTATCTACAACCTTTGGCTTGGCGGATCGTATTTACGATTACCTGACCGATTATATCATCAACTTCTATGAGGAAGCTGATGGAGAACCGCTTGAAGTTGTGGAGGATGGTTCCGATCCTGCGCTTGTGACACGTATCGAATACGATTTACACGATACAGTGACGATGCAGGAGATGATTGATTACTTTGCCGAGACCTATGACAGACGGGATAACAGTGATGAAATCAACACTGAATATGATCGGATTGTCAAAGCGATCGAGGATCGTATCAAAATGCCGAATCCCTTGGAAGACATTTTTGTCAGCGGCGACACCCGCTTTGATGTTTTCGATGAAGACGGAGAAAGATTAAAACACCCGTTCTTCGGCGTCGATGAGGTCGTCAATGAGATCTTTGCAACCACACCTTACCTCGGCGCAAGCCTTGAGGACATCAGCGCTTATCTTGAAGGCGTTTCCGATACCGACAGGCGAATCGAATATATCCGCAGTATCTTCAACAACGATTTTACCGAAATCATGCTCCCTGATGATACCCGTGTCGGCTACAAAACCTATGATAACGGTGTATTGATCTGGAAAGGCAGGTATCCCAGCCGCGAAGGACAACGATTTCTCAGATGGGATGCCGTTGCGGGTCATTTCGACGCAATGCGAAAGCTCGGTATGCTGCGCAGCGATATCAAGTCCCTATTGTCGCAAGACGGACAGTTGCAATATCTGGCAGATGCGGCGGGAGCAAAAGCTCCTGCTTTTGTTTTTCCGCAGGAGATCATCGACAATGTTTTGACAAGAGGCAGTAATATCGAACAGAGTAAAATGCGGATATATGAACAGTTCCAAAAGAGCCTGTCCCGTGATGAAAACATCCGTTTTCTAAAGAAAGAATACGGTATCGGAGGCGGCTCAAGTGCTGTAGCCTACACCGGCATTTCCGAAATGCACGACGGAAAAGGCATTACACTGAGTATAGGTTTCGATCCGGATAGACCGCACCAACTGCTCAAATGGAATTATGTTGAAAAGCGTATCCGAGAGCTGATAAGCCTTGATCGATATCTTAATGAAGATGAAAAGGAATCATATACAATCTGGTCCGAAAGAATGGACGTTTATCGAGAGGAAGCCGAAAGAGAAAACCGTCGCCGCGAGGAAGAACGTCGCCGTCAGATGGAGATGGAAACATCCCCCGAAGAACGACTGCTAAACGAGGGGGTACAGCACTCCTATGAGTATCAATATCACCTCGGCGACACAGTGTATATCGGCGCTTCATCCTATGAGCTGTTATCCATCGACGATGACCGCGTGATGCTGTTTGATTCAAGCTTTCCCTTATTCAATACGGAAATGTCCCGTGCCGAGTTTGAGGCAAAGGTGCAGGAAAACCCGCTGAATAACCATCTGCGTGTCGTTGTGAGTCAGTCACACGATGAAACGCATGAGGATGACGATCTTCTTGACGTTGATCCCGAAGATATTCGTCAGCGCTTAGCCGAAGCCGGAATTGTGAACGGTCAGCTTGTCGATGAAGAAAAACTCAACGCCGATCCGTTTGTTCAACAGGTGATGGCTGATGCGGACAGAATAGCACAGGAAGAACAGGAACAACCCGAAGAAATAAAGCTCCGTTCTGTCGTAGTCGACTTAACGCCGAATGAACCGGACGGAGCCAACAGCGACCTGATCGGTCAGCGGCTCACCCTTGATGACCGTGAATTTGAGATCAAAAGGGTGAATGCCTACGGCGACGTCAGCATGGAGGATCTTACCTTTAGAGGCGAAACAGGATTCCCTGTTAATCGTGTGGAAAAGGTTGATTTTGTCCGCAGAGCGTTGGAGGAGCAGCAAGCGAAAGAAAGCGAGATCACACCGTCGTGGGAACGTCAGCCACGGGAAAAGGCACAGACCTTTGACCTGCACCCTGATATCCCCATGTCGCAGCGGCACACCTTTGACCTCAAACATTTTGAGTTGGATGAAGTCGGAAAAAAGGCTCGTTTTCGAAGGAATGCCGAAGCGATCCGAGTGCTGAAAGAGTGTCAGTTTGACAATCGTTTTGCCACTCCCGAAGAACAAGCTATCCTTGCGCAGTATGTCGGCTGGGGCGGTATCCCCGAAGCGTTTGACGAACACAACGACGCTTGGTCTAACGAGTTCACAGAGCTGTATGGCTTGTTATCTCCCGAAGAATACGCATCGGCGCGCGCCAGTACGCTGACCGCTTTCTACACGCCGCCTGTGGTAATCAACGCCGTTTACAAAGTGATGGAGAACATGGGCTTTCAGCACGGTAACATTTTGGAGCCGTCCTGCGGTATCGGTAACTTTATTGGTATGCTGCCCGACTCCATGAGCGACAGTCGTGTGTTTGGCGTTGAGATCGATACGATCTCAGCCGGAATCGCACAGCAGTTGTATCAGAAAAGTTCTATTGCGGCACAGCCGTATGAAAAAGCAGAGATCCCCGATAGCTTCTTTGACGCTGTTGTGGGTAACGTCCCCTTCGGCGACTTCGGCGTATCAGATAAGCGGTATGATAAATACCACTTTATGATACACGATTACTTCTTTGCCAAGTCACTGGATAAGCTCCGTCCCGGCGGTGTGATGGCACTCGTTACCTCACGCGGCACGATGGATAAGGAGAATCCCGCTGTCCGTAAATATATCGCTCAGCGTGCCGATTTGCTCGGTGCTATCCGTTTGCCCAACAATACCTTTAGGGGAAACGCGGGTACAGACGTAGTATCTGACATACTTATTCTCCAAAAGCGTGACCGTGTTATCGACATTGAGCCTTCATGGGTGCATTTGGATACCGACGCAAACGGTATCACGATGAACAGCTATTTTGTTGAACACCCTGATATGATCCTCGGTGATATGAAGATGGTATCCGGTCGCTTTGGTATGACTGCCGACTGCATCCCTTATGAGAATGCCGACCTCGGCGAGCTTTTGGATGAAGCGGTCAGCAACATCCACGGTGAAGTGACCGACTATGAACTGGACGAGGATGTGGAGGAAGATTTATCTATCCCTGCTGACCCGTCCGTCAGGAACTTCTCCTTCACGTTGGTAGACGGCAAGATCTACTTTCGAGAGAACAGTCGTATGACTCCGTTCGATGTGTCCGCGACGGCACAAAATCGAATCAAGGGAATGATCCCGATCCGAGATAGCGTTCGTCGTTTGCTTGAAATGCAGACCGAGAACTATCCCGATGATGTGATCAAAGCGGAGCAGGAACGGCTGAATAACCTATACGATAACTATACGAAAAAGTATGGTTTGATCAACTCGCGCGCCAATAACTCCGCGTTCTCGATGGACAGCTCTTATTCGCTTATTTCATCCTTAGAGGTGATTGACGAAGAAGGTAATCTGGAGCGCAAGGCGGATATTTTTACCAAGCGCACGATTCGACCGCATGAGCCTATCACCTCGGTAGATACCGCGTCGGAGGCGCTCGCTGTGTCAATGGCGGAACGTGCAAGAGTAGATATGGATTTCATGTCTGAGCTGTCGGGACTGTCCGAAGAAAAACTGTATGAGGATCTGAAAGGTGTTATCTTTCTGAATCCTTTATATGGCTTTGGAAACAACCGTGAGGCGAAATATCTGACCAGCGACGAATACCTGTCAGGTAATGTCCGTGAAAAGCTAAAGGTCGCTGTTCAGTCGGCACAGCTCTATCCGCAGGACTATGCTGTTAATGTGGAAGCGTTACGGAAGGTTCAGCCGGAGGACTTGAAAGCCTCTGAGATTTCCGTCCGACTCGGCGCGACATGGCTGCCGGTCGAGGACGTTCAGGACTTTGTCTATCAGCTTCTTGATACCCCTTACTACGCACGTTGGAAGATGAAGGTTCACTATTCACCCATCACAGGTGAGTGGAATATGGAAAACAAGACCTATGACCGCACCAATGTCAAAGCGTATAAAACCTACGGTACCGACAGGATCAACGCCTACCAGATCATTGAGCAAACGCTGAATTTGAAAGACGTTCGTATCTATGATTACGAGGAAGATCCTTTTGGAAAGAAGAAGGCTGTCCTGAACAAAAAAGAAACTGCTATCGCCCTTGCCAAGCAGGAGCAGATCAAACAGCAGTTTCAGGAATGGATCTGGTCAGACCCCGGTCGCCGAGAGCGCCTTTGCAATTTGTATAACGAGAAATTCAATAACACCCGCCCGAGAGAATATGACGGATCTCACATCAATTTCGTTGGAATGAATCCCGAAATCGAGCTCAGAGATCACCAGCGGAACGCTGTCGCCCATATCCTTTACGGAGGCAATACGCTGCTTGCACACGCGGTCGGCGCGGGCAAGACCTACGAGATGGCAGCCGCGGCGATGGAAAGCAAACGTCTCGGCTTGTGTAATAAGTCACTGTTCGTTGTTCCTAATCATCTGACCGAACAATGGGCAGCGGAGTTCTTACAGCTCTATCCCGCGGCGAATATCCTTGTCGCTACCAAAAAGGATTTTGAGCGAAAGAACCGTCGCCGTTTCTGCGGCAGGATCGCCACCGGTGACTATGATGCGGTTATTATCGGTCATACGCAGTTTGAAAAAATCCCTATCAGCCAAGAGCGTCAGATTATGATGTTGCAGGCACAGCTTGATGAGATCACCGAAGGTATTGAATCGCTCAGCCGAAACAGAGGGGATAACTTTACCGTAAAACAGCTTGAAAAGAGCCGCCGTTCCATAAAGGCTAAACTGGAAAAGCTTGAAGCACAAGACCGCAAGGATGACGTTGTGACTTTTGAAGAACTCGGTGTTGATCGCCTGTTCATTGACGAAAGTCACTACTACAAGAACCTTTATCTTTATACCAAGATGAGGAACGTCGGCGGTATCGCACAGACGGAGGCGCAGAAATCATCTGATCTCTTTATGAAGTGCCGCTATCTGGATGAGCTGACCGGCAGCCGAGGGACGGTGTTCGCAACCGGTACGCCGATCAGCAATTCGATGGTTGAGCTTTATACGATTCAGCGGTATTTGCAGTATGACACTCTTGTAAAAAATGATCTCCAGTTCTTCGATTCGTGGGCTTCAACCTTTGGCGAGACCATCACAGCGGTTGAGCTGACACCAGAAGGAACAGGCTACCGAGCCAAGACGCGCTTTGCGAAGTTTTATAATCTGCCTGAGCTGATGGCGATGTTCCGTGAGGTTGCGGACATCCAGACTTCGGATATGCTGAACCTTCCCGTGCCGAAAGCAAACTACCACAATATCGCTGTGAAACCGTCCGAAATGCAAAAGGAAATGGTCGCTGGACTCGGTGAGAGAGCTGAGAAAATACGCGGAGGTCAGGTCGATTCCTCGGAGGATAATATGCTGAATATCACCAACGACGGAAGAAAACTGGCGCTGGATCAGCGCCTTTTGAACCCACTGTTGGAGGATTATGACGGCAGCAAGGTCAATGCCTGCGTGGATAATGTGTATCGGATATGGGATGAAACTGCCGAACAACACTCGGCGCAGCTTTTGTTCTGTGACCTTTCTACTCCGAAAGGTGAGGGCGAGTTTTCCGTCTATACGGACATCCGCCAAAAGTTGATCGAGCGCGGAATACCCGAAGATCAGATCGCCTTTATTCACGACGCTAAGACCGAAACGCAAAAGCTCGATCTGTTCCGTAAAGTCAGGAAGGGTGAGGTCAGAGTGTTGCTTGGCTCGACTGCAAAGATGGGCGCAGGCACTAACGCTCAGAACAAACTGATCGCCCTGCATGACCTCGACTGTCCGTGGCGACCGTCTGATCTGGAACAGCGATCCGGCAGAATCATTCGTCAAGGCAACGAGAATCCCGAAGTACATATCTACCGATACGTCACAGAGGAAACCTTTGACGCGTATCTGTATCAGCTTGTCGAGGGTAAGCAAAAGTTTTGCGCTCAGATCATGACATCCAAAACTCCTGTTCGTACTGCCGAGGACGTTGATCAAACGGCGCTGTCATATGCCGAGATCAAGATGCTTGCCACCGGCAATCCGTACATCAAAGAGAAGATGGATCTGGATATCCAAGTCCAAAAGCTCCAGATGATCAAAGCGGGATTTCTGTCAGAGAAATACGATTTGGAGGATAAGATCATCAAGTATTATCCCGAGAAGATTGCCTTTTATACCGGCTTGATCGACGGCTTAAAACAGGATATTGAAGTAGCGAAGAAGCACCCGAAATCTACCGACAATACCTTTGTCGGCATGGAGATTCAGGGTGCTTTTTTTGATGAGAAAGCTAAGGCAGGTCAAGCGATTCTTGACGCTTGCAGGGCGATGAAATCATCTAATGCGTTCCATCTCGGTTCTTATCGCGGCTTCAATATGGAGATGTACTTTGATACAGTCGGAAGAGAATACGGTATTCGTCTCAAGGGCAGAGTAGCCCATGATGTCAAGCTCGGCGTCGATGTTCACGGCAATATCACCCGTTTGGATAATGCACTGGACGGCATGGAAAAGCGTCTGGAGAGGGCTGGATCAGACCTTGAAAACATCCAAAAGCAGTTTGAAACCGCTAAGGTCGAAGTGCAAAAGCCCTTTGCTCAGGAGGAAGAGTTGCGGACAAAAACCGCGCGCCTGAATGAGCTGAACGCTTTATTGGATGTGGATAAACGCGACAATGAGCTTGTCGGCGGCGAGCAATCGGACGTTGGTGACGATGCTCCCGACCGTCAGCACAACAGACGCGATGCACGATGAAACAATAGTAATATACGATTATAGAAATGGAGGCATCGTAAATGTCATGAAAAAATATGTAGAACCGGAGATGGTAGCTCGGGCTCGGCAGATGGATCTGCTGACCTATCTCAGATTGTATGAGCCGGAAGAACTTGTCCAAATCGGTCCCGATGTTTATTCGACCCGCACCCATGACAGCCTGAAAATTTCTAACGGCGCATGGATGTGGTGGTCGCAGGGGTACGGCGGTTACACGGCTCTGGACTATCTGATCAAGGTCAAAGGTAAGCCGTTTGTCGATGCCGTTGAGCTGCTCTGCGGTGAGCGGGCGCGTCAGCCTCCTGCCGCAGAAATAACCCCGAAAATGAAAAAGCCAAAGACAAAACAACCGTTGCTACTGCCAAAGAAAGCATCCAATAATTTCATAGTGATCCGCTATCTTTGCTCACGCGGGATAGACAAAAGGATCGTTGATGAGTTTATCACCGGAGGTATGATCTACGAGAGTCTACCGTATCACAGCGTTATCTTTGTCGGCTACGACAATACAAACACGCCGCGATATGCAGGCTTTCGGGCGACCAATGGCGAGCGCGTTTTGGGCGATTGTTCAGGCAGTGATAAGCAATATTCCTTTCGACTGGCGGACGGTAACGGCGAATCCGTCCACCTGTTCGAGAGCGCAATCGACCTTCTTTCATTTGCGACGCTGCTGCAAATGGGCGGCGAGGATTATCATCAATATAATATGATTTCTCTGTCTGGGGTGTATGCTCCGAGCAAGAATCCCGGACAAGGACGAACTCCCGCTGTCCTCGATCGTTATCTGGAAGAGCACCCGAATACAAAGAATATCGTGATCCATTTTGATAACGATTCCAAGGGCAGAGCAGCCGAAAAGGTCATTGAAAACAAATTGAAAGACAGATACAAAGTCGTTGATTTTCCACCGCCGAGCGGTAAGGATTTCAACGACTTTTTGTGTTTGTATCGCCGAAAACAATTATCAATAAACCGTTACCAAGGAAGGTGAAAAAAGTGAATATCAAGATTTACCAAATCAATACCGACCGTGATGACCCGGTCAAGAGGCGCACTTTTCAGAGTCTAGAAGCTCTCGAAAAGATATTCAAGAGCACAGAAATCAAGAGCGATCTCTATGATAAGGTCTTTGACGGCGACGTGGATTGCTATTCGCTGAATGACATATTTCGCAAGTTCAATCTCGATCATCCCGAAGGCTATCGCGGCAGATCATTGTCCGTATCGGACGTCGTCGAGATCGTTGAGGCTCCCGAAGGGATAGAAAAGGGCTGCTTTTTCGTCGACGATATCGGATTCAAAAAGGTCAGTTTTAATCCCGAAAAGACACAGGATATTACCGCAGAGGACAAGATTGCTGTGCTGTATATCGCTCCTGGTGAGCCGCCGAAGGTGATGTATATCAAGCCTGAGCTGGAGGAGATGCAGTGTCTTGTCGGAGGGTATATTGAAGAATACATGCCCTTTGATGACGAGGTAGCCATCATCTGTAATGAGGAAGGCAAGCTGAACGGTATGCCCCTCAACCGCGCGATTTATGATGAGAGCGACGGCAAAAGAGGTGAGATGATCGACATCATCGCCGGTCAATTCTTCTTGGCGAACGCCCCTTATGAATCGGAAAAGTTCCAAAGCCTGACACCTGAGATGATCGACAAGTATAACAAAAGATTCAGATATCCCGAGAGCTTTATGAAACTCGGCGGACAGATCATGGTGATCCCGGAGAAGCCGCCTGCTCGCGGTCATGAGCGATAAGGAGGTGAGGATGATGGCTATTCAGATCAAAGTTTATGACGGAGAACTCAGCCAAAACGAGATCGACAGTTACTTGGATGAGCTGAAAAAACAGTATCCCGATCGACAGATCCACTCCGTTGAATTCCGTGTAGACGGCGCTTATGTCGATGTCAAATACAGATATGAAAGCGTACCGTTTCACCGTATCCGCCGCATCACCGGCTACCTTGTCGGTGATCTTGAGAAGTTCAATGACGCTAAGAGATCAGAGCTGAATGATCGTGTGAAGCACTCGTTATCTCGATAGTAGGAGAACTATGTTCAGTCGTAGCGAGCAGACTGTTTGTGGATACGCAAACAGTAGAAGGCTCGTTAGGGGATTTCCCATTCCCCTAATACCCCATAACAAAGGAAGTGATAATCATTATGAGAAGAAGTATCGAGAAGCATATCCGCGTGACAGCGGAAGAAAACGAGGATTGGCGCAGGAAAGCAGAGCTGACCTGTATGACCGAATCGGCGCTTGTCCGAACGCTGATGAAAGGATATCATCCGAAGGAGAAGCCCGATATGTATTTCTACGAAGCGCTCCGTCAGCTATCCTATATCGGCAACAATCTTAATCAGCTTTTGAAAAAGGCAAACACGTTGAACTTTATCGACGCGCCGATGCTCCGTAAAGAGATCGAGGCTTGGCAGAAATTTAGGTCGGATATCGAGCGCCGCTTTCTTCAGCCGGAAAAGAGCGATGTGAAATGGCAGTAAGCAAAATCTGGCCCATCCGCTATTCGTTGAAACGGGTGCTTGATTATGCTGCTAATCCCGACAAGACAGAAAAGAAAGATTATTCCGATGAGCAGTATCAGGCGCTCGCCGATGTTCTCTCTTACGCGGAGAACGAAGAAAAAACCGAGCGGGAATTCTATGTGGATGGTATCAACTGCAACCCCGTTGAGGCAAGAGAACAATTCGTGATGATCAAGCAGCAGTATGGCAAGGAAGATGGCATACAGGCTTATCACGGTTATCTCAGCTTCAAAGAGCAAGACATTACAGCGGAGCTTGCCCAGCAGGTCGGCATGGAGTTCGCCCAGCGTGTATGGGGTGAGCGGTTTCAGGTCGTTGTGACTACCCACCTGAATACTCATCACTTACATTGTCATTTCGTTATTAACTCCGTTTCGTTTATCGACGGAAAGCGTTTGCAGAACGAAGAAAAGGCATGGATCAAATTTCGCCATATCGCCGATGAGGTTTGTCGGGAGTTTGGCTTGTACTATGAACCGAATCCCGACTATGCCAGACAGAACTCATATTATTATCACCGGGAGAAGGCGGGTATTCCTACTCGTTACAGTATGGTTCGTGACAATCTCGACGAGGCGATATCGAAGAGCCGAAACAAGACGGAGCTGATGCACCGACTTGATGAGATGGGCTATCGGTATCAGCTGAGCGCTAACCGTAAGTATTGGACGGTAATCCCGAAAGGATATAACAAACCGATCCGTTTGTATAAGCTCGGAGAGGAATATTCCAACGAGGCGATCATGCGTCGTCTGAATGAAAACTATGACCGACTCGGTCTGCGACCGTTCCAACCTGCGGTGATCGTTCTGCGCCAATATCGACTCCCGACAAGGGAAGACAAAATCAAAAAGGTCGGCGGCTTATACGGCTTGTATCTGCATTACTGCTACAAGCTCGGCTACCTACCGAAATATCAACAGGTAAGTCCTCGAAAGCTCCACTACATCTTCCGTGAAGATTGGCTGAAGCTGGATAAGCTTACCGCCCAAACGAGGCTGCTCGGCAGAGAAAACATTTCTACGCTTGAGCAGCTTTTTTCATACAGAGCCAAGCTTGATTCCGAGATCAATTCTCTGACTGCCGACAGAAAGCTCCTGCGAAATAAGATAAGAACAAAAATTGATGATGGAGAGCTGTCTGAGGCAAAGGAGCAGATTTCGTTTATCAATGAAAGGCTCAAAGTTCTCCGCAGGGAGAGAAACCTCTGCGACGGTATCGCCGAACGATCAGATGAGATGAGCCGTAATCTGGCGACAGCCCTCGCAGATGAAGAGAAAACCAAAACAAAGGAGGTGAAAAAGCATGAACAACAGCGGTGAAGCTGCCGAGCAGGTAGTACGAATGTATCTGGAAGGCGTTGAAGTCGTCGCAAAGCTCACCGGTACCGGAGCGAAGAACGTCGCCGCTTTGCTGATGTCGGTTCTGAAACAGGAGCATAAGACCAAAGGCAAGGCGCGGCTGACCAGTATGCTCAAATCCGGCAAGCCCCTGAAGGTGTTCTCGATCCCTCAGAAGGATCTGAAAACCTTTATGGAACACGCGAAGCGTTACGGCGTTCTTTACAATGTTCTCCGTGACCGCACCAACAGTTCTCCCACCGCCGATGTGGATATCATCGTGCGTGAAGAGGACGCTTCCAAGATTCAGCGCATCGTTGACCGCTTCTCACTCGGTACGGTCGATAAGGCTGCGATTGTCAATGAGGTCGAAAAGGATAAGGCTGACCGTGAGGCTGTTACCAAGGATGTCCCGAAGAAATCCAGAGGTCAGCGTGTCTATGAAGAAGCGATGAGTGCTCCTACCCAAAAGGAGAAGAACGCTCACGAAAACCCTATGGCAGCGCAGACGGAAAAAAGCCCTCCGTCAGAGAAGCGCTACGAGCAACGCGGTACGCGCACTGATCAGGGTAGAGCTAAATCGGATTCCGAGCGTAAGCCGTCCGTGAGAGCGGAATTGGAACGCTATAAGAAGCAGAACCGAAAGCTCAGCGAACAGGAGCGTACAAAAACACCGCCCCAGCAGGGGTACAAGTCCAAGAACGGTCAGACCGTTCACAAACAACCGAGAAAAACTAAACCAAGAAAAGAGAGGTAATCTTTATGACAAAAAACTTTCAGCCGAAAAGAAACGGCAACTTTCAAAAGAACAATCAGAATCGCCCGATGTTATCCCCCGAAGAGTACAAGGCAAAGAAAGCCGCCGAGCGCAATGAAGTGTTCGGGCTCCTCGACGAAGCAACGGAACAGGTGATGAGCAACCCTGACGTGCTTGAATCATTCCTTGATACGCAGTCGCGTTTTGACCGCTATTCCACTTCCAACACGCTGCTGATCCACAGCCAGCGTCCTGATGCGACTCAGATCAAGGATTTTGAGGGTTGGGCAAAGGACAATATCCGAATCAACAAGGGTGAGTCGAGCTTCGCTATCCTCGAGCCTGTACCCGCCGAGGACGGCAGCAACAAAGTTTTCTACAATGTCAAACGCGTCTTTGATGTATCTCAGACCAACTCCAACCGTCGTCAGCCTGCCCGGAGCGTCAACCGCAATCCGAAGGATGCGCTGATCGCTATGCTGGATACCGCTCCCGTCGAGGTGGAGACCGTTGACAGCTTCATGTACAGCGATACCATCGCCGAGTACAACAACGACGCCGGTAAGCTCTCCGTCAGGAGAGGCGTCGGAGATGAAGTGAAGCTGTTCCAGTCGGTTGCGCTGGAGCTTGCCTTTGCGGAGCTGTCCGTCAACAGCAAGAGCTATGATCGTCGTGAATTCACCTTCGCCGCGGTATGCACCGCCAATATGCTGTGCAAAAAGTTCGGCGTTCCCGCTGAACGCTTCAAGATCACGGAGCTTCCTCCGTCATGGCAGGAAAAGGATGTGAAAGCGGTTCGTGCCGAGCTGTCAAAGATCCGTCAGGCGACCAGCGGTATCTGTTCCCGTGTCAACGAGGAACTCTACCATCAGCGTCAGGAGAAAACGTCTGAGCGTGAACCGCGTTCAGGCGGTCGTGACAGATAAGGGGTGTAGCTGATGTTTGAGCCGCGTTTTCATCTTGTTATGTCGGAGAAAGAACAGAAGGTGATTATCGAGTGCCTGATGGAAAAGAGAAACGCCCGACTCAGTGAAGGGCGTACTACAGATTTGCTCAACGAGATCATCCTTCATGTTTGTAACGCTCCGGAGAAAAACTATAAGGTCGTAGAAAGAAGCGGATACGCCGATGCGAGATAACGATAAAAAATCATCTATCGTATTGGCGGTTATCGGTATCATCCCGGTAGTGTGGCTCGGACTGAAGATCGCGCCGAATGTCAAAGGCGGCTTGCCTGCTATACTCAACGGCGTAATGTCATCATTAAATAATCCTTTTGCGATTGAGCTTTGCGGGGACAGTGTAAAAACTGTCCTCGTTTTGCTTATCGCCTACGGTATGGCGATCGGTATTTATCTGTCTACGCGGAAGAATTACCGCAGGCGTGAAGAACACGGCTCCGCGAAGTGGGGCGAGGCGGCTAAGATCAACCGCCGTTATCATCAAAGACCGGACGAGAATAACAAGCTGATGACGCAGAATGTATGCGTCGGCATCAATGCGAAGAAACACCGCCGAAATCTGAATACTTTGGTTTGCGGCGGCTCCGGCGCAGGTAAAACACGCTTTTACTGCAAGCCGAATCTGATGCAGGCTAATACATCATTTGTGATCCTTGACCCGAAGGGCGAGATTATCCGCGATACGGGCGCTCTTTTAGAGAAAAAGGGATATGAGATCAGGGTGCTTGATCTGATCAACATGGAGAAAAGCCATTGTTACAATCCGTTTGTCTATATCCATAATGATAACGATGTGCAGCGGTTGGTGACAAACCTGTTCAAGTCCACAACTCCTAAAGGCGCACAGAGCCAAGATCCGTTCTGGGATACTTCCGCATCAATGCTGTTGTCGGCGTTGATCTATTATCTTCACTATGAAGCGCCGGAGGATGAACAGAACTTCTCTATGGTCATGGAAATGCTCAGAGCCGCCAATATAGAGGACGAAGAAAATCCCCAGCCGTCGGCGATAGATCATTTATTCGACCGTCTGGAATATGATAACCCCGACCATATCGCCGTCAAGTATTACCGGAACTATCATTCAGGCTCACCCAAAACGCTGAAATCCATTCAGATCACCCTTGCGGCAAGACTGGAAAAATTCAATCTGGAGAGCCTTGCCTTGATGACAGCCGTAGATGAGCTAAACCTGTCGGATATGGGTGAAAAGAAAGTCGCTCTGTTCGCACTGATACCGGATAACGATTCGTCGTTCAACTTCTTGGTATCTATTCTCTACACACAGTTATTCCAACAGCTTTTCTATTCTGCCGACCATGTTCACGGCGGCGCACTTCCCGTGCCTGTTCATTTCTTGATGGACGAGTTTGCCAACGTATCGCTGCCCGATGATTTTGATAAGATCCTTTCGGTCATGCGTTCCCGTGAAGTGTTCGTCAGTATCATTCTGCAAAATCTGGCACAGCTGAAAACGCTGTTTGAAAAGCAGTGGGAAAGCATCGTCGGCAACTGTGATGAGTTTCTCTACCTCGGCGGTAATGAACAATCTACACATGAATATGTTTCAAAGCTGCTCGGTAAGGAAACGATTGATACCAATACCTACGGCAAATCGTCCGGCAGGAGCGGTAATTACTCGACCAACTATCAGATCAGCGGTCGTGAGTTGATGACGCCCGATGAAGTCCGCTTGCTCGATAACCGGTACGCGATCCTCTTTATCCGTGGTGAACGTCCTGTCCTCGACCTGAAATACGACATTCTCAAACACCCCAACGTCGCGCTCAGCGCAGATGGCGGCGTTGCTCCTTATCTGCACGGTGAAAGTCACGATGACATAGCGACCTGTGAAGTCGTGAAGATCCACCGTAATGTTGTCGGCGATTATGCCGATGATATACCCGAAACCAACTTCGAGCTGCTGACAGAGGAAGAGCTTGAAGAAAAAATGAAAAAAGAAATGAAATAATATGGAGGTAAATTACTATGAATATCATGAAAAAGAATAACAAAACCAAAAGACTCCCGATGCCGAAGAAGGTCAGGAAGGGATTTATGATCTACGCCGCCGTTATTATGGCGGCTGTTTTCATGTTCAGCACCTTTTCGCTGACTGCGTTCGCGGCGAGCGATCCGCTCAGCGCCATCGATAACCTGTCCGACTTTATCTTCGGTCTGATCCGTGCGATCGGTCTGATCCTGCTCGGACTCGGTATCGTTCAGGTCGGCCTTTCGTTCAAGAGCCATGACCCCTCACAGCGAGCGAACGGCTTTCTGACGCTTGCGGGCGGTGTCGTTATCACCTTTGCGAAAGAGATCCTCAACCTGATCATCGGCTAATCTCAAACGGCGGGGTATGCGTAATAGCGCGTACCCCGCAATAACCCTAAGGAGGTGCAAAAATGTCTGATAACTGGGTTGTTCAAAACTTAGAAAACGCCCTTTCTACATGGAACGGTTATCTGTCGGAGATATGGAGTCTGATCACGACCACTCCGCAGAATTTCCGCGGCGGTACGATATGGACGGTTATACAGAATATCAACACCGCTGTTCAGGGCGTCGGTCTGGGTTTGCTCGTACTGTTTTTTGTTGTCGGTATGGTGAAAACCTGCGGCAGCTTTGCAGATGTCAAAAAGCCCGAACACGCATTAAAGCTGTTCGTCCGATTTATTCTGGCAAAAGCGGTCATCACACAGGGAATGGAATTGATGTTGACCATATTCACCATCATACAAGGCGTGATCAATACGATCATCACATCCTCGGGAATCACCAATCCCAACAATCTGGCGCTCCCCGATGATATCGTCAGCGCGATCGAGGATTGCGGATTCTTTGAGAGTATACCGCTCTGGGCGGTAACGCTGATCGGCGGCTTAGTGGTCACGGTCATTTCCCTGATACTGATACTGACGGTCTACGGTCGATTCTTCAAGCTGTATATGTATACGGCGATCGCCCCGATACCGTTATCAACCTTTGCCGGTGAACCGTCACAGAATGTCGGAAAAACGTTTCTGAAAAGCTATTGCGCTGTCTGCTTAGAGGGCGCGATCATCGTATTGGCTTGCATTATCTTCTCGCTGTTCGCATCCACGCCGCCGGATGTTGATTCGAGTATGTCAGCCGTCAACCAAGTATGGTCTTACATAGGACAGTTGATCTTCAATATGCTTGTCCTTGTGGGAACCGTCAAAATGTCCGACCGCATCGTTCGTGAAATGATGGGTCTGTAAGGAGGAAAACTATGGAAATAAAAATCAACAAAGAAATCCGAAACTACTCGGAGGCAGTATTTTTTGGGCTGTCATTACGACAGCTCATTTTTTCTGTCCTCGCTTGCGTAGTGGCAGGATCTATCTTCTTTGTCCTCAAGCCTATCTTGGGGACGGAGACCGTTTCGTGGATCTGTATTCTTGCCGCCGCGCCGTTTGCCGCACTCGGCTTTTTGAAATACAACGGCTTGACGGCAGAGAAGTTTTTATGGGCATGGATCAAGTCAGAGTTCCTCACGCCTAAAAAGCTGACCTATAAATCCACTAACCTTTACTACGAAATGTCTAAATCATATCTGGATAAGAGAAAGAAGGAGGTCATGAAAAACCATGAGTAAGACATTGTTAAGTATGAAAAAGAAGAACAGTGAGGCTTTTGTCGCCCCTAAGTCCTGTCAGGACGCGATCCCGATCAAGCGCGTCTACGATGACGGTATCTTTCAGGTCGGCAGAGAACTGTTCTCTAAAACATTTAAGTTTACCGACATCAACTATGCTGTCGCCGACTACGACGATAAGCAGAATATGCTTCAGGAGTACGCAGATTTTCTCAGCACTCTTGACGCGGGTGTTCCGACAAAGATCACCATCAACAACCGCAGGATCAATCGCCTTGACATCGAGCGCACTTTGCTCCTGCCTGATAAGGATGACGGATTGGACGATTACCGTCATGAGTATAACCGTATGCTGCTCGATAAGGCGACCGGCGCGAACGCGATGGTGCAGGATAAGTATTTCACCCTGTTTGTATTCAAAAAGACTGTTGAAGAAGCTCGCGCCTACTTCAATCGTGCAGGAGCTGAGATCACCGCTCGGCTGAAAAAGCTCGGCAGCGTTTGCTCCGAGATGGATATCACCGAGCGTCTGCGACTTTTTCACGACTTTTATCGTGTCGGCGAAGAATCCAACTTTGATTTTGATATCAAGACGAACCGCCGCAGAGGTCACAGCTTCAAGGATTATATCGCTCCCGATTCCTTTGAATTTGAGGGCGACCATTTCAAAATCGGCGATCGTTACGGTCGAGTGCTTTTCCTGAGAGAATACGGTACCTACATCAAGGATACGATCCTCGCCGATTTGACCGCGCTGAACCGCAATATTATGCTTTCGGTTGATATCATCCCTGTTCCGATTGACGAATCGGTTAAGGAGGCTGAAAGCCGTCTGCTCGGTGTTGAAACCAATATCACCAACTGGCAGCGCCGTCAGAACGCCAACAATAACTTTTCGGCGACTGTTCCTTATGATCTGGAGCAGCAGAAGAGCGACATCAAGGAAATGCTCGACGATCTGACGACACGCGACCGCCGTGTGACTTATGCTACCGTGACACTCGTGCATACAGCCGACACAAAGAAGCAGCTCGACAGCGATACAAAGGCGCTGATGAACGCAGCGTCGGGCGATCGCTGTCAGATGGGTATTCTCAAATTTCAGCAGATGGACGGTCTGAATACCGCCCTGCCGCTTAGTACCATGAAGATCGACAACTACCGTACTCTGACGACCGAATCACTGACTGCTCTTCACGGATTCCGCGTTCAGAATATTCTTCACACCAACGGTAACTATTACGGTCAGAACGTGATCTCCAACAATCTGATCATGGCTGACCGACGTGAGCTTTTGAACGGTAACGCCTTTATCCTCGGTGTATCCGGCGGCGGTAAGTCCTTTATTGCAAAGCAGGATATTGCAACATTAAAGCTGTCTATGGACTGCGATATTATCATCATCGACCCTGAGCGAGAGTATTCGCCGCTTGTACGGGCGATGAACGGTGAGGTCATCCACATTTCGGCTACCTCGAGGAACCATATCAATCCTATGGATATGAGCGTCGAGTACGGCGACGGCGCGAACCCCGTTATCCTCAAATCCGAGTTCATCATGTCGCTGTGCGAGCAGCTCATCGGTACGACAGGCTTGGGCGCAATTCAGAAGTCGATCATCGACCGCTGTACGGCTTCGGTATACCGTGATTATCAGCAACGCAACTATACCGGTACGGTCCCGACCCTGCGTGACTTCCGTGCAGAGCTGATGAAGCAGACGGAACCCGAAGCACAGGAGATCGCCCTCGCGCTCGAACTGTTTACCAACGGTTCGCTCGATACCTTTGCGAAGCCTACGAATGTGGATACAAAGAATTGCCTGATCTGCTATGACATCCTCGACCTCGGCAAGCAGCTCCAGTCGATCGGTATGCTCGTTGTACTCGACAGCATCCTCAACCGTATTACGCAGAACCGCGCAAAGGGCAGATCCACCTTCATCTTCATTGATGAGATATACCTGCTGTTCCAGCACGAGTATTCCGCAAACTTCCTTTTTACTCTTTGGAAGCGTGTCCGTAAGTACGGCGCTTTTGCGACAGGTATCACGCAGAATGTGGAAGATATGCTCCAGAGCCATACCGCGCGTACCATGCTCGCAAACTCTGAGTTCCTGATCATGCTGAATCAGGCTCCGACTGACAGAGAGAAGCTGGCGGATCTGCTGAACATCTCCAACAATCAGCTCGGGTATATCACAAACGCCGATGCAGGCAGCGGCTTGATCAAGGTGGGCAGTGCGCTCGTTCCTTTTGTCAACCGTTTCCCGAAGGATAATAAGCTCTATAAACTGATGACAACGAAGCCGGGCGAGGGTGAATAACCCTCGCCTTTTGGCGAACAGGAGGTAAAAAATGAAAAGTAAAGTATTATTAGCTCTGATCATCATAATTGTGATCGCTTTTATTGTCGGTATTATCTTTGCAATCACGACCGCGTCGAAGCGCATCGAAGAGAATCTTGAGCCGGAAGAGCCGACAAAGGTCGAAACAATTTGGTCGATCATGGGAACCGAATCAACCCCTGACCAGGTGCCTTATCCTTATGCGGATAAAAATGCTTTGGATTACGGCAAAAACAAGGATATGATCGGTTGGCTGACGGTTGACGGTACAACAATCGACTATCCCGTTATGCAGTCGCCCGATTATCCCGACTATTATCTGGTCAGAGATTTCTTTAAGAAGCCGTCCACTTACGGCTGCCCTTATGTGCAGTCGAATTGCAACCTGAAAAAGCCCTCGGATAACATTATCATCTATTCCCATTACATGAAAGACGGCACGATGTTTGCCGAGCTTGAAAAGTATAAGGATAGTAACTTTTACAAGGAGCATAATACCATCACCTTTGAGATCGACGGCAAGATGAATTATTACGAAGTGATGGCTGTTATCGATCAGGCTTTCACTACGGAGGATGATAAGACCTTCAAATTCAATGAATTCGTAAATGCTTTCGATCCGCACAGCTTCAATCAGTTTGTTTCTCAGGCTAAGTCGTTGTCTTTATTCGATACCGATATCGACGTAAAGCCCGGCGACAAGCTGCTGACTCTTGCTACATCGGAATACAACGAAAACGGTGAGCGGTTCATCATCGTAGCGAAGAGAAAGTGACGGTGATCATATGGCTGAAGTCAGAACGAAAGAAAGCCAGAAAGCACCTGTCAAAACACTTAACCGCGCACAGAATATGGCACAGCGTATCCGATCGGGCGTTAAGGTCACAGAGAAGCAAGCTGTCGACGCGACACAATCTCACGAAGAGAGCTACAACGCCCATAACGCCGACAGCCTTGAGAGCAAAGTAAAAAACTCTGCCGATACCGCCGTTAGGCAGACGGGAAAGGCTACGCGCAAGGTTGCCGAAAAAGGCAAAGAAAAGGTGGAGGGAAAGGCGAAGGACGCCGTACAGCGTTACCGTCAGAAAAAAGCGGAGCAGAATGTCCGTCAGTCCCAATCCGCGAGTCGAACTTCTTCACAAGCTGCCGATGCAGCGAAGCAAAAAACCACAAATCCAAAAGCTGTGCGTACCAAGATGACAGACCCGGCAAGAAAAACGATACGCAATAAGGCGGCAAAGTCATCCAAGAATACGATCAAGACTGCCGGTAAGCAATCTGTCAAGACGGCAAAGCAGACGGTTCGTACCTCGAAACAGACTGCCAAAGCTACGATCAAAACCTCAAAGGAGGCTGCCAAAGCTGCTCAGAAAACGGCAAAGGCAACTGCAAAAGCGGCAAAAAAAGCCGCTCAAGCAGCCAGAGCCGCGGCGAAGGCGGCGGCAAAAGCAGCAAAGGCAGCTGTGAAGATCCTCATAAAAATCGTACAAGCGATTATTGCGGCTATCAAATCCCTGATAACTGCTATTGCAGCGGGAGGATGGGTAGCAGTCCTTGTGATCGTTGTTATCATGCTGATAGCGCTGATCCTTTGCTCGATTTTCGGCATATTCTATTCCGGCGAAGATTCCGGTACAGGAATGACGATGCGCACAGCCGTATCGGATATCAACAACGAATTCAATCAGAAAATCGACGACATCAAATCCTCAAATACTTATGATGTATTGGATATGTCCGGTGCAAAAGCCGAGTGGAAGGAAGTCCTTGCCGTTTACGCTGTCAAGATGAACATGGATTTGGACAATCCGCAGGAAGTCATGACGATGGATGAATCCAAAAAGCAAAAGCTCCGGGAAATATTCTGGGATATGAATGAGATCTCCCATAATATCACGACGGAGAGCAAGACTACTGCATCGGGCAGCGGGACAAGCGCCACCGAAACTACGACTACGACGAAAACGCTTCATATTACCGTTACGCACAAAACAGCGGATGAAATGGCGTCGCAGTATCACTTTTCACAAGAGCAGATCGACAGTATGCACGAGCTGCTTGACGCTAAATACAATTCGCTGTGGTCATCAGTGCTTCACGGTATCGTTTCAAGCAACAGTGATATCGTTGCTGTTGCGCAGGGACAGATCGGCAACGTCGGCGGTCAGCCATATTGGTCTTGGTACGGTTTTGGCTCGCGTGTTGAA
>OCVV011353825.1_pt1 | contig 20970 bp, 14 predicted proteins | sample 1539721 | NCBI WGS metagenome assembly OCVV01 (sample SAMN02144230, study PRJEB22623) | gut metagenome | biome: sheep rumen | host: Ovis aries | place: New Zealand
GTATCTTCACCAGCACTGTCTGCAGAAGTAAGAGCAATCTTAATATTATTTAAGTATTTCTTTTCTTCAGACATATTGTCTGCGTATATTTTATTTTCAAATTGTGTATATAAGTATTGGATTAATGATAAAACATATTTAGACTTAATATATGACATGTAAATGTCTTTCTTAAGGTCAATACCCATATATTTAGTATTAATTGGGCTATCGAATGCTTCCGCCATAATTTGAGGAGTTAATTCGTTTTCATCCCAATAATCGTCACGGACTAAGAATTCATTATATTTTTTAGCCTTCTTAGCGTTATTTTTAATACCGTATGAGATATTTGCAGATTCATACTTAATTGGGACAAACTTTAACATTTCGTCATAGTTTGTGTTCAAATAAGTAGTATTACCTTCAGTATGCGTTGGTGTATCCTTATATAATAAATACTTATATAATTCAATTTCGGTTGTATCATAGTTAAATAATTTGAAGAATTCATCGATAATTGCTCTTGAGCCTTTAGAAGACATAAGAGTATTGTAGTTAGCGATAATTCTCTTTTTATAAACTAATGAATCCGCAAAGTCAGCAGCATCGACTTGATCGCTTAATGTTTTTAAGCCATAGCTGATTAAGAAGTTGCGGCAGTCTGTTGTTGTATAATATTTAATTTCAGTAATATTAGTTAATCTTGAACTAATAAATCTTTCAATTGAGTATGCCTTAATATAAAGATGCTTAAATAGTGTATATTGATCTTCTAGCACAAATGCTTTATTTAAAAGAACTTTATAGAAGTAATCTCTGGTTTCTTTGTAAATATTTAATAACATTTGGACTTCGTCTTTTTCTTGACTACTAGAACCAAAGCCAATTATATCGCCACTAATATAACTGACGATATCATCAACTGTACTATGTCTAATAATATATGGATTAGTATGTAAGTTTACGAAAATCTTACCCATGTCAGTTGGAATCGCGCCAATTGGTTCAACATTTTTATAGTCAGAAATATAATCATAAATCTTAGTATTTAAAATGTTTTGAGATACTTCTTGGTAGTATTCGGAAATAATTCTATTTTGAATATTTGAAAGGTCGATATCTCTAACAATTGGGTTAAATTCTTTATATAATACACTAAATGAGACTATTGTATACTGATCGTTTGTGCCAGGTCTAAAACCATAGATATTAGCATCAGAACGCTCAGCATTGTCTTTGAAGAACATAGATGATAATTCTTCATATATTGATGATTTGACATCAACAATAATATTATCGAATTCAAAATAGTTGACATTGTTGTAATTTAAAGCATAGTATGCTTCAACATCACTCGCATGACGTTTTTCTGATAACAATAAGTCATCCATGGATTTATCCGATATCTGAGCAGATGGTTTATTGAATTCATAATAAATTTTAAATGAATTTAATACTACATCATATTCTTTTTCAAAGTCTCCACCACATTCTAAATCATCAGCTTCATCTGATGGAATTAATGTTTTTCTAATGAAGCTGGAATTATTTTTAATTTCAGAATAAAGAGCAGTTGTCTTATCTTCATAAATATATGTTTTATAATCACCATGTGCAACTTTTGAAAATAAATTAGTGTTATTAATATCATCAAAAATAACCTTATAGTCATGATAATCCTGGTGTCCAACGGTAATTCTACCAATACGATTAGGATTCGTTGGATCTGCTGCTATTGTTTTTAAATAAATATATAAATTTTTAGCATCTAAAATAGCATATGATTTACGTATTTCTGGATAAATAAATAATCCAGGTGGGACGCTATCGCGTAAAATACCATTTGTATTTTCGTTATTTGCTCCTTGAACTGCACTATACACGTTTCTACTATCCATAATTACTTCTTTAGAAATTCTGTTTTGGGTATATGGTAATTCTTCCAAAATGCAGTTTTCAAATCTGTATCCCTGAATAGATTGCGTGTCATTATTGCCGCGTAATTGTATGTAAGGATCTTTTAAATAACCAATTTTAATATTAATATCTGGTAATTGGATTGTTTCAGATAATTTAATTTTGATTGTATTGTAGATATCATATTCGTTGACCATGAGTCTTGTATTAGCAACACCCTCGACACCGTCATTGAGTTCTACCAAAATTTCTGACATATCATCATTGTATTTGATTAATGATTCAATATTACTTTGATGATCATCAACACTTTCAACAACGACATTATCTGTACTATTGTAAATTTTGTTATAGATGTATAAGAATGTGCTAAATAATAAGAATTGCTTTTCATATGATGAGAAGTTGTATGTGATATTATTTGCAGCAATTGGATCACTACTAAACGTAAATGTTGTTTGAGTTTCATTGAATAACTGACCCTCAATATCGACATATGTGTCATCATTAGTATTACCATACACATATAAAAATCCTAATAAGTGTGCAAATAATGCTCTCCAGTTGTCTGTAGTATTATCACTAATTCTTGTTGTGAATGTGGTATTTGTAATCCCGCTATCCTCAATGCTAATTGTTCCATTTACAAGATGCATTGTGATTGTTTTTTGCACTTCATGATTATCTTCTTCTATTACATAAGTGTATGTAATTGTTGGATTTTCAAGAATACCGCTAGATTTGATAAATTCTTCATCAATTACCTGCATTATGGTATGAAGTGTGTCACTGTTAATTGATGATTCACCAGAATATAATTCATTACTATATGGATTAATACGTTCACGTAATCTTAATAACATTTCGTATATTTCGACACGTGGGAGAATTCTATTAACATATCTTTCACGTAATTCGAGCAATACACGATATGCATATGATCCCTCAGTAATTTCGAATGTTTTTGGATCAATACCATAAATATTTTTCAAAATTCTTTCAGCATTTGCTGAGTCATTTTGAGTATATAATTTGTCGATTTCTTTATTATATTCGTTAATAGCTGAAAGCATACTTGTGAGTTTTCCGTTATTAACGTATGTTGTATAATAGTCTTCCAAAACAGAGCCAAACAGACGTGATAAATCTGTTTCAGCCTTGTCGATTGCATCGCTATTTTTTACTTGTGCATACATGTAAAATGTTGCAGCATTATTAAAATCGGTTTCAGTACCTGGAGTTAGTTTATACTTTTCACTGATGTCATTTACTTTGAGAAATTTCTTTTGAACATCAGGGTGAATACTAGCTCTATACGCACTTAAAATATCTTGACCTGTGATATCATTTGCCATATATGCTCCTCCTAAAAAATAAGAATTTTCATAATAATTAATTGTTCAAGATGTATTTTTTTATGAAAAAATAGCACCGGAACAATTGATTATAACGGAGGTGATAGTATGGAAAATATTATTGGAAATATTAACTCTACGACCGATAATAATGGAAATATTATCGTGAAGGGAAGTAATAGTATTTATTGTGAATCATTCTATTTCCAAGATTATTTGGATGAAAGTTTGATGCACAAATTCATTAAAAATACAGAGTCAATTATCCGTCAATCTAAGGAATATAATGATTATTTATCGCTCATAAAAACTAATTATAATATTTTGAATTTTGACAACGTTTTGTCTCATATTAATTCATCTGATGCAAGTATTGAAATCCATCATTACCCATTAACTTTATATGAAATTATTGATATTATAGTTACACACCATATCAATAAAAAAGAAAACTTTACATCATTCTCAATAGCAAAGGAAGTAATGGGATTACATTTCAAACAAGAAATCGGTTTCGTACCATTAACAAAAACAAACCACGAATTGGCCCATACTGATGGCTTATTTATTTCATATAAACAAGTATTCGGTAAATGGCGTAAATTCTGTATGGATTATTTAGATGGTATTAGTGCTGGAGTTCAAGAAAAATTGAATAAATTAGAAGAATTATCCAATGCTGGCTTAGCTTCCGACTTTAGGGGGTTATACTAATTATGGCAGTTGCATCACAATTACATAAATTTACAGTAGAATGTAGTGCTGTTTTGGCCAGTGACGAAACTATTGATTTAAATGGTGCAGTTACAGCCATTGCCATCAAAAAAGACTTCTTAAATAACATTTTTCCGTTATATGTTATATCATTATCATTATCGGACTCATTAAGAAGAAAATTAATTGAAAACGAGTTTTATTTATCATTAAAGATATATAGAATTACCGTTACTGAACTAGCTGTAGAGTCGGATGTTGAAACAACATCTTCACCTACAACGGATAAGATTATAACATCAATTTTATTAAGGCCATTTGACAATCCTAAGATCTTCCAAAAACAAAAATCATCAGACGTTGATGATTCTGATTCAGAAGACGTTTTAGCGAGCCAAATGATGAGTTATACTATTAATTGTGTCCCAAAGGAACAATTACAAATTAATAGCAATATATTGAATGCGTGCTACAATAATTCAAATATGTCTGAAATTGTTTTAAACCTATTATCAGAAGTTTATACAAAGGATACATATTTTCAAGAATCATTCAACAATACACGTTATAAGAGCCTATTAATTCCACCTGGAAGTATCGTGCAATCATTACGTTTCTTACAAGAAAATTATATGATTTATAAATATAATTTAAACATGTTCTTTGAATTTGACAGATTATATTTATATGATATTTTCGATCTTAACAGAGAATTTAGAAATTCTTTCAGCATTAATATTGACAGTGACCCAACTAACTCCGATCAAGAAAAATACTCACATAATTTCGTTGATGATAACGAGAACGTTCAAAAGTATTTAGATACAAATCCAGTATTCTTCTCCAAAAAAGATATTAGTGGGTATAAAAAAGGTAATAAGATTATTGTTAGTTCATATGACGATAATTTTAACCTAGTTACACGTCAATACAATGATGACACATCAGCTAGCGATATGAAGACCAGAGTAATCTGGAATAAAGAACAAGCTCAATCATTCGAACGTTCATACAACAATAGGATTACCGAAATCTCTCAAATTTCTTTAGCTAATTTTGATCCTACATATATTGAACCGGATACCATGATTAATATTAGTGGTAGTGAGCAAGCATTTATCAACGGAACATACATTTTATCTGGTATAGATGTATACTTCTCATCAGAGGATAAGAAGACATTTTCAAATACCGTGTCTTGTAATTTAATTAAATACAACAAAATAAGAGAAAGTTAAACTTTCTCTTATTTTTTTTTTAATATTTTTGAAGCTTAGAAATTAAAATCAGCAAAAATATCTGTTGATTTGACTTCTGGCACTTTCTCAGTTGTTTGTGCTGGGATAAAGTCAGAAGCGGAGGCATCAAATTCAGATGGTCTACTTCTCACAGAAGAGATAATTTCTTTGTTTTCAGAAGAAATTTCTTTTTGGGCTTCTTGTGAAGAATATTCCATTTCTGATGCATTTTTATTATTAAATGAGATAAATTTTGTTAATGCATTAGCACTTGGTAATTTATCGACATTTAAGAATGTCTTTAATTGTTGAAGTTTTTCAGCAATTTTAGTTCTGGAATTGTATAATGTGTAGAACACATCACGTAATGATAGAATAATCATAACAATTCCAAGAACTTTAAATATAATCCCGTTTCTATTACCATTATTGAAGAAATTGGAGAAGGAATTGATGCCATTGTTAATTAAATTAACAATATCAATAGCTTCATAGATAGTTCCCATTTCATCCACTGAGTATTCGATAAAGAATTCTCTTAAAGCGGTTGTGTCACGTAAAGCTGCGTCAAATGAACCATTTTCGATGGAAGCATTGAAGTCCATTACGGATTTAATAGGAAGAATTTCTTCAACATGCATATTTGGTTTTAAGCCAATGCCGTTAGGATTTTTAAAATCAATAACAACGGAAACGATGTATGAAAGCGAACTAATGATAGATAATATTACAGATTGATATCTGAGCATAACTAAAGTTTTCTTCATACGGTACGCTTCTTTAAATTGAGGAGCATACTTGTTTAAGTTATAAATTGATTTTGTTATTTCTTTTAAATAACGAGGTAATTCTGGTGGAATACTTTCAACATATGAATACGCCAAGTTTGTTAAACGAGTAACAGTATCTTGAACTGTTTTCAAATCGGAAAAGTTTTTAATTTCACCACGAGATTTATTAATAGCAGTTGTATCAGCATCTTTCATTTTCTTTTGAACAGATTGAAGCACATCGTGAGCGATTTCAAGAACCGCTTCAGTCTTTACTTCTTCAGAAAGTAACTGAAATTCACTAACTGCCATATTGCCATTTTCAACTAAGAATTCATATAGGATTGTATCTAACTTAGTCATAATTGGCACCATCCTATAGTTTCATTCTATTAAATTGAGTGAATGCAGATAGTAATTGATCTGAGTTTGATTTACCCATATATGCGCTATATGGAGCATCATCCCAGCTAATTGCATCTGGATCACTGTAAGAATAAACGTATTGTAATGCATCATTACAGACCATAACCATAAATGCAGAATATTTCTTCATTAATTGAGCTGTAAGTTTTGCATTCTTTAAGTAGTCAATACCTGTTTCATTCTTAACCGCATCAATTTCACGTTGTGAGAATACTAAGTGAGCATTTGAAATATTACCATTATTTGCACCTGAAAGTTTGTTTGCAACTGCGAGAGCAGAGACCTTTTCAAGGTTAGCCCAAACTTTACCAGATGTTGGTAATTTTTCAGCGGCTTTTGTATTCATGAAATTAGAAATGACATTACTGATTAAGTCTTTAGAATTGTTGTTGGTATCTGAACCGAAGAAGTTCTTCAATGTCTTACCTTCAGCATTTTCTTTTAAGATATATGCCATTTCATCTGAAGGAACACGAGTGATGACACCGAGAATACCGATAACGGCAGTTAATTCGTTGTCATTATATTTTCCATCAGAATATCTTTCTTTGAATTTGATAGTTAAAATTAATGGTTCATTGTATTTTCTATCTTTTAATTCACGTTTATCATATTCAACAGAGCCATATGCAACCACATCTTTTGTACCAAAGAGTGGGATAGCATCTGCAAAATCCTTTGCTTTTAATTTTGATTGTTTGATAATGATATCACCAGGTTTTTTAGTATTGATGATATATTTTGCGCTTTCATTCATTATGATGAATTCTGAATAAGCATCGACATCTTCTTTTAATGCTTCGTCAAGTTCTTCTAATGTTGTTAATGCTGCATCAAGTTTTTCATCTGAATAATTAGCTTGATCCATATAACCGCGAAGATCTGTAACGCTTTCATTAACAGTAACGGTTCTTAAAACATTTTCAAGTTTCTTAGTGAAGTTAGAATATAATTGAGAATCTACTTCTTTGTAGTTTCTTAATTTTTCATCGTCATCAGCTAAGTCTGTGAGTTTGTTTTGATTTTTCATATGCTTATATAATTCATTGCGGGATGCATCCATGTCATCGATGAGAGCTTCAACTCTTTCCCAGCCTTCAACTGAAGAGGCCATTGTTTTAACTCTACGTTTATTGATGATATATCTGATGAGAGCGGCAACGCCACCACCAACAGCAGCACCAGCAAGTGGAATCCAAATGAATGGGAATGCTAATGTTGCGCCAGCTGCAACGGCGATTCCGCCAGCAGCGGCAGCTGTACCAGCACCACCAACAGCACTACCGGAAACGATGAGAACATCTTTACCAGTAATACCAAGCATATCTGGAATTGTTTTATTTAATAAGTATCTTTCATTTTTATCGATAGCTGATCTGATAGCTTTAACATCATCTGTTGTTGTTTCAACAACTCTACCAGAACCATCGATTTCCCACATTCTAGTACCTTTGAAAGTGACTTTATTTGATGGGAATTGTAAGATTAAATCTTGTCTTGTTTTATTTGAGATTGGGAGGCCTAAACGGTCTACAACATAGCAGATGTATTCGGCACCGGAAATTCTAGAAGATGCTAAGAGATATGATGCTTTTTCAAATCTATCTCTAACATAGTCAGCCATTTCCGCTTCTCTCTTATTTCTAGCGCTCTTGCCACTAAGGATTTCGGCAACAGATCTATCTAATGATGTTTTTAAATCGTTTTCATCAACCAATGCGTTAGGTGAAACTAACTTATTGTAACGAGTTCTCCAATCATTTTTACGTTTCTCAATATCAAAGCCGTAATCTTTGTATTTATCAATTGCGCTTGCTGTACGAATATTATTTAATGCTAAATCAATTTTTCTAATTGGATCACTAGATTCTTCTTCTGGTGCACGTTTAAATTCATTCCATTCATTAGCATTCTCACCTCTAACATAGGTACGATGATTTGTATTGTCATATACAACATCACCTGGATCAAATACATATGGACCAGCATAGCTACCACCCATTGCGGTCTTAATAGCATCATTAATTTTTGAGTCATCAAGATCGGTAAATGCTGTTCCTCTTGTAACAAATGTACCATATCTAAACGCTTCTGTCAAATATGCTTCATCTAACATTGTACCAACAACGTCGTTTGCATATTCGGAAGGAACGATAATAGCATTTTCCATTAATGTATCTAAAATAGCATTACCTGATTCTAAACCTTCGTTTGCACGAATGAATGCCCAACCTGGGTTATTCTTCATGATATCATCGATTGATAATGAACCAGTTCTTGCTTGTCTGGCAATTCTTTGAGTACCGAAATCGGTACCATCAATTTTATTTAATGCTTGAATTGCGATGTTACCATTTTCACCACCGACTTCATAATCTGTAAGATTGATGATTTGGTTGGAAACAAGTAAATCGATATATGAAGCATATTGTTCTTCCATCATGGTTTTGATCATGACTAATGTTTCAGGGGCAACATCATCAGAAACGATAATTGGGAAGCTCTTGATAGCTTTATGGGCCATAGACTTAATTGTGTTATTACCCATTGCCATACCTAAAGCGCCAACTATTCTTTTCTTAACTTCATCTGTATCTGAAACAACAAAGCCATCAACTGAATTACCATTGAAAAGACTTTTAACGTCAGCTGTTTTGCTAACTGGTTTATATTGTGCTTGTTTATCTTTTAAGGTTTCACTAAATCCTTTTTTCTTTTTAAAAAAAAGTTCATTTAAGATTTCATCATTATTTGCCATAACGGAATACCTCCATTTTTCATATAATATATTGTTCTCACATTTATACTTTGTCAGAAATATGGTTTTTCATAAAAAAAGATACATATACATGTATCTTTAAATGCACTGTTTTATTGTGCTAGTTCGAGATCTAATGATGCACTTTCATTTGGTGTATAGAAATGAAACACGGTATTTTGTGTTTCAATTCTAATATAGCGATCACTACCTTGAATGGAAACGATCTTTGATGTTTTTAAGCCACCAAGACCATCTGCGGTAGCGATGCCAAGGATGCCATCATCTAACAATTTGATCTTTAATAATTTTGATCCATGTTTACGATAAAAACTAACTGAATCTTCTGAACCGCTGGATAAACCTGATTCAAATTTGACTTTGCATACACGTTTGTTAACGAAAGCATTAACGAGGTTAAACTCTGTTATGTCTTCGGTTGTGTAGCTGACTGCAATAAATGTTTTGTTCATATTTCTAATGATACCTTTCTGGCGGGCTACGCCTTATAACTATTGAAATATAAAACGATATAGAGATATTCATTTTCTCTATATACACAATAATAATATACAACCAAAGACACAAAAAAGGTAAGATTAAAATCTCACCTTATTTATGTAGTTTAAAATGCCAGCTTTCACATAAACCGTCAAAGTCGACATAGTTTAGATCGAAACCTTGGTTTTCAAAGTATTCTCTTAATTGAGCTTCTGTGTAAACCTTTGTTCCAGTTCTGTCAGTATATTTACCACGAAGATTTTCATTTAATCCCTTTTCAGGAATGTCAACTAATGGTTTACCAAATTTATTGGCGTTTTCTTGTTTCCATTTTGCAAATGGTTCAAAAACTTTTTCATCTTCAACTGCCGCTAATTCGCTTGGCATAGAACTTCTAACGATATCTGAAATTTTGCTTCTGATATCTGATTCTTTTGGAGATTCATTTGGTAATTCAACTTCTTTTGGTTGTTCAACTGGTTTTGCTTCAGGAACTGTAGCAAGTGGTTGATCTGTAATTGCAGCACCAGGCATATTAACGCGTGGAACTGGATTTAAATTAACACCAGATGCAGAAAGAATTCTGTTATATCCTTGTTGTCCGATTGAGACAATGCCGGATGCATCTAATGTTTCAAGAATTGTAATGTATTTAATAGCATTCGCTAATGCAAGTGTCTTATTGTATTCAAGGCCTTCGGAAAGCATTCTATTAGCTTCATTGATTGCTAATGTTTCAACAATACCACGTTTTGTGTTTTCTTTAACAATTTTTAAAGATTCTTGTTGAACTGGAGCTGCTGGGAGTTCTTCTGGTTGACCTTTTTCGCCTTCTGGAATTGCATCTGGATCAGCGAATTCTTCTTCACCTGGAAGTGGTTCTGGTTGAACTGGAACCATTGGTGCAGCTGTTAATTCTTTTTCATCAGCAAAGCTTAAATCATCTTCTTGTGATTTTAATGCTTCTTGATCTTTTGTAACAATATTGGCAACTCTTGAACAAACATCTCTCTTTAAAGCTTCGAGATTGCGTTCAATGGTAGCATTATTCATGATATGAGAGCTAACAATTTCTTGTTCTTCTTCTTCAGTTAAATATAAATCAGCTGGAGGTGTTTCAGATTTGATAGCTTCGAATAAAGATGTCATGACTTTTGTATTAACGTTTTCGTTAATATCCGCACTTTCTAAGAAATTACGGACTGTTGCTTTAATTTCGTCCTTATAATTAGGATTTAATTTTGCATATTCATCAGTATTTAAAAGTAATGCTTTTTCGACACATTCTGATAATGCTTCAGTAAGAGCAACTGTTGCGAAATGTTCGGCATAGTTAAGTGCTCTTTCAGCTGCTTGTGTTTTAACACGTTTATTGTGAATAGAAGAACCAATACCAATATACGCAGATTCTGTCATTAATTCATTATCTTTCTTTAATGATGCGTTTGCTTCTTCTGCTATTTTTGCGTCATGTTCTTTTAACATATCGGCGTTTTGAAATAAGATTCTTGCATCTTTTTGATCAATTTTACTTCTCATGAGGAATCCTCCATCTTTATTATAAATAATATAATTTATTGTTCAATTATCTATTGAATAACAAATGTGATGTCTTTTTCAAGACGGCTTACACCATTCTCGTCGAGCGTTCCATCTAATGAGAAATACTCTAATGGGTATTTTGTATTGGTTGTATTGATTTGTCCGATATGTTGGTTGAATGTACCATTTAATCCGTTGAAATCAATATGATCGATGAAATTATAATATGCTGCTTGTGTTTTCATAATGATCTTAGAAATCACTAATTCACCATCAGCATTTGAGCTATCTACAGCAACACGGATATAGTCAAGAATTTCACGTTCTAATGATTCATATGTGTCGTAGCCTGTAGCTAAATTGCCCTTATATGCATCGATTTTGTCCCTATTAAGATATATTACTAGGGACAATCTGAGTGCTGTACTAATTGTATCAAAGTATTTAGACATACCATAAGTATTTCTAAACTTAATATCAAAGAATGTTGTTGTTTCGAGTTTATTGGTATTTTCCTTCAACATATTGATGAAAATGAATAATTGTTTAATGAACCACTTTTTATTTGGTGCATTATCATACCAATAAGCTGCGACGACTGGAAGATTCTTTAATGTATATGAATCTAATACTTTAACAGTACCACCATTTCCATCATCTTCGACCTTATAGTTCATTGTAATTTCTGAACTCATAACATCGTCTAATGGGCTGAATAATTTTAATGTTTTTGTAGTGATGAATGATCCATCAAATGAACCATCTTCAAGTGTTAAATAAAGTTCAACATTTGATTCATCATATACGTCGATCGCATTTCCTACTTCAAATGCTAAATTGATTTGAACGTTTTCAGATGCTGTCTTTAGGCCATTATAATCTGCAGTAAATTCAAGATAGTAATTAACTAAAGCTGCTTCTGAATCAGTATTGTCAATCTTTGTGAATTTTAACATAGTTGTGTTCTTAATAGCAACACTACTTGAACCAAATTTAAGTTTGAAGTTAGAAATAGTTTTTGTATCTAATTCACCATCTGAAGATAAGTATAAACGGAATGTATATACTCTAGATCCTTCAGAATATTCACTATAAACTGATAATTGTGTAGGAATTACAGCGATATTTGTGTATTTTAAATTTGAGAATTCGATATCAACCGCATCATCAACATCTAAGTGGAAGAATGATACTTTGTTATATTTTGTATTGAATTGTGCAGTAAATGGTAAATAATACTTATAATCAGTAGTATTCTTACTACCCAAAACATATGTTTGTGTATCAATGTCATATGAGATTTGTTGAGATGGATTGATTTCGTAAATATTGGCATCGGTGTTAATTGCAGTGATTGGAACTACCACGTCAACCGTATTTGTTGGAACAACACTTGAAATGTATGAGCTGCTAACAACTGGTGTACTTGTATTATCTGTATCGGATAAATATGTTTCTAATGATACACCATCACGGAGTAAAAGATAAGCTGAGAATGTTCTCTTTAAGAGATTGTCTTTTTCTTTTCTAAATGTGATAACTGAGTTGTTAACGTCTTCTAATAATTTAGATTGTGTTGCGAACCAAGTGTTTAAATCGTTTTCAGTAATAATTGTATTACGTGTTGATAATTTATCAACGATTGTTGACTTAATACTACCAAGTGATGTTTGATTGACACCAGATGAAATGATTGAAGAATCTAATGAAACTGAGATTGGTAATGACTTAAAGTCATCTTGCTTGATTAAGAAGACTGCGTCACCATTGAATGAAATATTACCATCAAAACCTTCTGTTGTGAATGTTTTTAATGTTAATACACCACCGGCTTGTGGTAATCCAGTTAATCTATTTGTTAAGAATGTAAATTCAACAACACCTTCATCCTTTGCATTATAATATGCAGTTTTTGCACTGGTTCTTGTGTCATCTTCAATTTCAATATTTGAAAATTTAAGATTGACATTTTCTGTTTCATTACCTTTGGTATATGTTAAAAGCATACCACAAAGTTGACCAGTGTATTCAAATTCATGAACCTTGGTATCAATGAATGAAGAACCTGTAATAATCTTGGAATCTTCTGTGCATTTATATTGTGCAACGATTGCTTTGAAAACAAGGTATTTTGTGCCGTCAACGACAACGTATCTTGTGGTGATATTACCACCAGTTGTATAAATACCAAATTCTGTGGTTTTATCTTTCTCGTTTAAGCAATATTTAACAATGTATTTACCTTTAGTGTTCTTGTAGATTTCAATTGAGTGTTCTAGTGAGAAATAATAATCACCAGCAATAATTGGGTTTGTCTTGTCAAGAACCATAAAGTTACTTAATTCGGAAATACCGTATTTTTGTTTATATGCGGAAATGTTTCCTGATGTATTTTGAATAATAGTATCGATGGTTTCTGTATCGATTCTAATTTCAGCATAACGAACGGATGGACGTGCATCTAAAACATTGATATTGAACATTTTGGCCCAGTTATAAATACTTTTTGGCATAATAGCTGAGTTGAGGAAGTTTTCACGATAGACCATAGTTTTGTGGAATGATGAATCTCTCATAATCATAGCGAGACATTCCATCATATAGCCCATGGATCCGGATCTTAGAAAATCAATGTTATCAAAGTTTTGTAAGTTGGTGATATACTCACCAGAAGCAGCTAAGTCTAATAATTTTGTATAAATTTCATACTTTGAGCTACTAATATTATTTAAATTTTTTAAATCCATAATATATCACCTCTCTATAGTTTATCGAATAATTCTGAATAATCAAATCCTTCAGAAACCAAAGATGTTGCATATTCGTTTTTAATTGTGTCTTCGCTGAATGACAAGATATAACGACTTGGAGCAACTTCTGGAACTGTTTTACTTTCTATAGCACGTTCATAGAAAACAAGTGGATCACGTGTCTTATCTGTGACAGTATTTGCATGATTTCCAGAATATAATTTTTCTTTTGATAATAGCGAATTGGTTGCATATGGTGTATAACCATTGACATCAATCGCTTCTGTTTCAAGTAAGAAACTTGAATATGTATCGTTTGTGAATGTTGGTGTAACCATTTTCAAACTCAACATATTGAAGTCTTCAAGAATACGTGGATTCATATCTTCCTTTAAAGCATATTGGAAGGTTACGTCAAGTGAGACTTGATCTACTGAACCACGTTGATATGCTAATGTGCTATATGGAACAGAAGTTGGGAAGCATGATGTATATCTACACCAATATTTTAAACTTCTTCCATCTGCACCTACGACAAAGTAATAAATGGAACAGGTGTAGTCGATCATATTCTGTTTGATCATTTCTGGATTGGCATTAAATGTTCCATTTGTTACATTTGCAATATATTTAACCCAAATACTTAACATTTTCATAATGTCTAAGTTATCTGTTTCTCCAATTGAGAAAGAGATGGAATTGGCTGATTCTGATGCGGTTATTGTTGTTGGCGTAGGAATGCTGTATCCCTCACGTGTTGTATAGGCATTAATCGTATCAATAGTCATATCCATTGGGTTGAAATTCTTAACAGAGTTTGTAAAGATCGGTAAGAATAATGATGATACATCTGAGAAATCAAAATATGACAATTGTTTGATAATTAATGTATCTTTTATGTTATCATTTTCACCATTGATATACATGGTGAACATTGGATCTTTACTCATATTTTCATAAGCTAGACTTTGTTCATAGTCGGAAGCTGATGGTTTTTGTGGATATAAAAATAGTGCTGGTTTTGTGACAAAAATAAAGGCAAAACCATTCAAAGCTGGGTCTAGGTAAATATTTTGATTAAACCCTAAAAACTTAGTAAGGTTATCCATTCCGGCTTTGTCATAGTTGTTATTAGTGAAATTATCAATAACATTTTTTTCCATATGATATCACCTTCCTTCCTTAAACATTTATAATAATAAATTGTTCAGCTACGGTATTTTTATTAAAAAACAATCTTAAGGTATAACCTTAAGATTATTTTTGCAAATATTTAGCAGGTGTTTTGATTTCCTGTACATTATCCGATGAATACACAGTCGGGCTAACTTTTGATGCGTCTATCGTCTTTCTGTAGAATGTGTATAATTGATTTAATTCCTTTAGATGTGAGTATTCTAATATTTTAATTTTTGGCTTGTTGAAATCAAAATTTGATGTCATTCCAGCGAAATAAAGTACTAGATAATCTAATCCAGGATCTCCATAATAATCATTTGCGAATAATTGCGGAGAATAGTAATATCTTTCATCGATTTCTGCCTCAACTAAAAATTGTTCAAAATATGAGTAATATTTATCAAGGAGAAAATCATCTTGTACAATGGAAGCTTCGTTATAACAACAATATGTTAAACCACGATCCACTGACCAGTTGTCTGATGGCATTTGCTCCCACATAGTTTTTACGGTTCTTGATGATTCTGAGTTATTTTTTACAGCCATATCAAACACCTCCTAATAATAAATTGTTGAAATGAAATTCACACAATAAAAAAAAGAATACCGTAGTATTCTTTTAATAAATTTTTGGTGCTGTATCGCTTTCAACGATATAGGCATTTACTACACCTGGAACCGCAGATGTACAGCCATCAATTGCGATAACTCTATTGTCTGGCGACACGAAAGTTGTGCAATCAATTTCAGTACTTCCATCTGGTTTAGCCTTTTTATAGTTCCTAGGAATGTCGTAGCATTTCTCAGCAATTCTGAATGCATGCCAGTGACCAATTAAAATTGTCTTATCTGGCCAATCATTTGGAAACATTTTACAGTGATTGATAAGAGCTTCATTATTAGCCCATGTTGCATCATACCAACTTTTAGCCGTTGCGGTTTTCCATGTGTTACGAATTTTGAAACCAGATTCTTTATATGGGAGCCACGCGTGCGTCACATATAGGTTATCAAATTCAACAGCGTAGTGACATAATGAAAAATATTTCTTTAATAATTTAGCACCTTCTGTTTTTTGTCCTCGTAATATTTCGATACATTCTTCTAAGTCGTATTTTAATTCGGCTAGTTCTTCAATAGTACCAATGGTTCCATTAGTCCAATCGCAATAATCATACCACGATTTTTTATCCACTAATTCTTTAAGACGGAGACAGTGATTTCCAAATAATAAAATTTTGTGTGGAAGGTTAACAAGGAATTCAAGAACTTCAAAGTTTTGAGTACCTCTGTCAAACGCGTCTCCAACAGAAATCAATGTATCTTTATCTTTATCAAAATTAACGGAGTTTAATGCATCTTGAAGTTTATCGTAATTACCGTGAATATCACTTACTAGTACGTAGCGCATACGTCTCTCCTTTCTTTCTTTATTTGCGTGCAGTTCTTGCTGACTTTTTATTTTTTGATTTAAACGTTGGTAATTGGGAATCGCAATTAGGACAAATTAAACGCAAATTATTTTCATTGTTATTCCCAGCGTCACCATCGATATGATCTAATACAAAATTTAATGTTTTATTATTCCAGCTATTTGGTAACCCGCATATTGCACATTTATAATTTTGTTTAGTATAAATATAATCTCTGATACAGTTTCTTAGTGTGGTATTAATGCCACATCCGGTGTTGCCAGTGCTTTTCCATAATTCAATAGTATTATTATGCTTTTGTTTTTTATAACAGCACATGCACATATTTGATTTATTTTTTTGAATTGGCTTTCCACAAACGCTACAATGCTTTTCACTATATGATAATTTAGATCTTTTTGAATTTGCTGTAACAATATTGCTCAATCCAATTTTGGAAATAGTAACTGTTCTTTTTTTCTTTGCGATATTTAATTTATTGCATCTTTCTAATATGCGATCTCTTGATTTTTTTCCAGGTCGTTGCTTAAAACCAAGTTTAGCGTAAAATTGTAAATATGTTACAGATTCATTAAAAAGTTTAATAAAATCATCATCACTCAATTTATAAACTAAATCTTTATACATAAAAAAACACCTCCATATAATATATTGTTACATGAATGTGTTCGAGTTTTATTGTTGGCGGAAAGGGTGGGATTCGAACCCACGGGACCTTGCGGTCACACAAGATTTCAAGTCTAGGCGCTTATGACCACTTGCGCACCTTTCCATAATAGTTTGGTCCGTCCTGATGGATTCGAACCACCGACCAGCCAATTATCTGTTGCTACGGGGTATAAACCCGCTGTTCTACCACTGAACTAAGGACGGATATATGGTGGAGTAGACGGGGATTGAACCCGTGTCCAAATGCCAATCCATATATAAAATCTACAGTTTATTTATCTTTTAATAAGTTTATAATGTTTAAAAATAACGAAACCTTTTACAAACTGTCCGTATAAATCTCTCAACTATTTTTCGGACTAAAATAATTGAACGAGTCTTGTCGTAAGATTAACATCGTCACCAACGCAAGACTCTCGGTAACGATGCCTTAACCACTAACGCGGATTAAGCTAAGACGTAGCTAGCGCTGTATTGTGGCATAGCTAATGTTTTAAATGTTTTGTGATTTATTTTGTTTTCGGTTTATAGTTACCAACTACTGCATTTATATTCAATCAAACACCTGTCGAAACCAATACTACCCCAGGTTTAAAATTATTTTGGTAGGGAAAAAGAGAGTCGAACTCTTACGCCTAAGCGTCACATTTTGAGTGTGATGTGTCTGCCAGTTTCACCATTTCCCCATATGGCACCCTCTATTGGACTCGAACCAATGACCTACGGTTTAGAAGACCGTTGCTCTGATTCCAGCTGAGCTAAGAGGGTACGTGGCACCCCGTGTAGGACTCGAACCCGCGACCTCTACGTTCGTAGCGTAGCGCTCTAATTCCAGCTGAGCTAACGGGGTAATTAATAATCGCCTTCAATAATTACAACATTGTCACCAACTCTTATGGTGTTAACCGTTGGATCAACATCATATGGAATTGCATCTCGTGTTATTTTTTTGAATGCTTGAACTCTAACGATATCCCCAGTACATTCTCTATTATCATGATGAATTACAACTTTAACTGTATCTGGATCAAGACCGTTAGCTTTTAAACTATTTGCAGCTGCAGATAGTTTATTAATAAGTTTATTTAATGTCATCGTGTTCTCTTTCTAAAAAACAGGAGGGCACACAGAAATACATCATCGTAATGGTGCACAAAAATATGTCCTCCATGTCTTAAATTACTTTTCTGGCCAAATTGCTTTAAAATCAACTTCTGATGGAATGATCGTTTCTTTACCGTTTTCGTAAATTTTTCTAATTGGGATATCTGCCCAAGTTAGTTTACATCTTTCAAGATCTTCATCAGTATAGCCATCTTTTTTCAAACAGTCAGCACATTGATATGATATCCAACCGTCTGTTACATATCCTGATGGTTTACCACATTTGATACAAATGGACATTGAGACATCTTCATATTTAGAAACGATATCATCAATCTTAGAACCTCTTGGAGTTCCGCCATCATACCAACGAAGTGTTCCATATTTTTCTTTAACTTGAACTACAGTATAATCATTTAAGAAATTATACTTAATTAATTCCGCTTTAATTTCATCACACATTTGAATACCGAAAGCTTTTCTCCAAGCATCTGGCATATCATCTAAGAATGTGCTGTCATATCTATGGAATTTAAAATCAAGTTTTTCATCATATGAAGCATCTTTATCAGGATGTCCGTTTTCATATTTTGACTTCCAATAAGATAAGAATGGATACTTATCGATCAATTTCTTATTCTTTTTAATTGTTGGAAGATGCTTTAAATATGAACCAAATTCTTTAAAATACTTTTTAACTTTAGTTGTCAACTTTCTATTATAGAAATAATTCTCATAAATATTTTCAAATGTACGGCTTTCTAACCAAAGATTTGGTGCCTTACCTTCAAACTTTGAAAGTTTTAGGTAATTTTTATTTTTTAATAAGTCTAAGGTATAAATCATTGATTTATGCTTAGATGAATGGGCTTGTTCTAAACCGAATAATTTACAGAGTTTCTCACCATCTGATGTAACTGCGTCTGCAATAATACGTTTAATAACATAGCCCTGATTAGACATTGATGTTTTCCAAATGTTGAAAACTCTTTGCATCAATACGATAAGCGCATTATTAATACCGAGTTCTTTACATTTATCATTGTCAATAACAACCGATGCAATATATGCGTTGATTGGTTTGTCTGAGTTATAATATTGTGGAAGGATATCATCCCTGTCCAAATGTGCATCTGTTTTTTCACCACTTAAAATATCTTCATAAGTAGCGTCATTAATTGGAAAAACATTGCAAAATCCCAATATTTGTTTTGATTCTTTTTCTTCTAATACGATGTATGTGTTACTATTTTTTGTGTAAATACGTCTTGATTTTGGTACAGAATATTGGTCTTTTCTTGGAAGTTTAATATATTTCTTTTCCAATTCACAAGTGTACTTGATGTCGTCATCTGACAAGAATTGTCTAATTCCTAGTTCCATGAATATTATTACTCTCCTTTCTTTATATCATGAAATAATATGTTGTTTGGTACTCGATGACGGGATCGAACCGCCGACCTATTCGGTGTAAACGAATTGCTCTCCCAGCTGAGCTAATCGAGTATATATCGTAACGGTGAGGATCGAACTCACTTCTTTCTCTATTGGTACTAGTACTCCAATAAACCCAAAACGATTAGACGTCATCAGTCTGGGTGTAAACCGAGAATGTTTTCCTTTAAATACTACGTTAACAGCGTTGTTAAAAAATCAATGTTCTTCCAATCCAGGAAGAACATTTGATTGCATTACATATATTATGCCATTGCGCGTTGGATATAGAATCTTACGCCGTTGTTGCAAATATATGTCTTATCATGGTGATCATCCCAAACTTCTTCAATGTGTAATCCATTTTTGCTACAGATTTTATACATTTCTTTGTTTGCTTGATCTCTCGTTCCAAAAGTCATAGGCTTAATCTTCATGCCTGTTGCAGCTAAAGAATATGTATGGCTTTGGTATCCTGAAAATGCATAATCGAACATAAACATATCACCTCCGTATAATTCTAGTTTAACGTCATTGCGGACAAGGCGATTTTAATTCGATCAGCTTTCATTTTTTTACATACATTTATTGTTCTTTCTTTTATGAAATAAAAATACTAATTGGTTGCGGAGGTGGGATTTGAACCTCACGACCTCCAGGTTATGAGCCTGACAAGCTACCAAACTGCTCTACTCCGCGATGTCTAAAATTTTATAATGGTACCCCGAGTGAGATTCGGACTCACAAGTAATTAAACCACTACGTTCTAAGCGTAGCCTCTGTACCGCTCGAGTATCGGGGCATTTGCCTAAATTAATTTTACCTAAATTTATTTTAGTAAATGGTGCACCAGGAGAGACTTGAACTCTCACGATATTTCTACCACTACCCCCTCAAAGTAGCGTGTCTACCAATTTCACCACCAGTGCATGTGTTTGTAATAGGTCATATATGACTAAGCCATCTTGCCATATATTTTGTTTCTGGACACCCAGCCATTAACATGTTTATGATTATTTGAAATTTGGAAAGCACCATTACGAATAGCTGAAATTAAATGACAATAATAATGGCCATTAACTTTAACTAAAACAATGTCACCTTTCTTTAATTCAGTTTCATCGGTTACAGGATTCATAATTACAGTTTCTCCAGATTTTAGTCTAGGAGTCATTGAATTACCATAACCAGTAACATA
>OCVV011306008.1_pt1 | contig 20967 bp, 14 predicted proteins | sample 1539721 | NCBI WGS metagenome assembly OCVV01 (sample SAMN02144230, study PRJEB22623) | gut metagenome | biome: sheep rumen | host: Ovis aries | place: New Zealand
CGTCAAATCCATATTTCAAATTATTATTTTTCTGATGTAGGACTGCAGTTTGCAGATGAGCTTTTGCAGATTACAGGTTTTGAACGCGGATATTTTGGAAACTCTGGTGCTGAAGCAAACGAAGCGGCAATTAAGCTTGCCCGCAAATATGGTCAGCTTAATGGCGGCGACAAACGCAAGACAATTGTAACTCTGGAATCTTCTTTCCATGGACGTACACTTGCAACTTTGACTGCAACTGGTCAGGACCGCTTCCATCCGGATTGTTTTGCTCCATATCCGGAAGGATTTAAGACAATTAAGCCTAATGACTTTGAAGCAATTAAAACTGCTTTTGATGATACAACTGCAGCACTCTTTATTGAATGCATTCAGGGAGAAGGTGGTGTAAACTTAATCGATCCGGCATGGGCAAAGGCTGCGGCAGATGCGGCTCGTGCTGCCGGTGCAATTGTTATGGCCGATGAAGTTCAGACTGGTATTGGTCGTACAGGTACCTTCCTTGCAAGTGACTGGCTTGGCTTTGAGCCGGAAGTAGTTACTCTTGCTAAGGGAATTGCAGGTGGTGTTCCAATGGGAGCCTGTCTCTTCCGTGGAAAGGCTGCAAATGTTTTTGTTGCTGGTGATCATCAGTCTACTTTTGCGGGAAACCCTCTTGCTTGTGCTGCTGGCCTTGTTGTTGCTGAAACTGTTAGTCAGCCAGAATTTCTCGACAGAGTAAATCATGCAGGAGATTATATCCGTGGGGCAATTGCAAGTTGGAATCTTCCAATTGTAAAAGATGTTCGCGGACGTGGTCTTATGGTGGGCACTCAGATTGATTCAAGCATTAAGCCTTTTGATATTGAAGTTCGCTGTCTTGAAAAAGGACTTTGTACTACAACTGCTGGCTCAGATGTTGTACGCTTCCTCCCACCGCTTAATATTTCTGATAAGGAAATTGAAGAAGGTCTTGCTATTTACAAATCTGTACTTGAGGAGTTCTGCAAATAGACGTAAAATATAAGCAAGAATCATATTAAGGAAAACAGGAGTGATGGACGCAAAGACTAGATTTTATAAATCAAGCTTTCTCGTGTCTCTGCTCCTGTTTTTTTTATGTATGGAAAATCTTTATGCAGGCGGGGTTTTTTCCGGTCTAAGAAAAGTATACGTTGTAAATACAAAGCATTTTGAATTAATTTTCCCAAAAGAGTCAGAAGATACTGCTAAATATATTGCAGAAAATGTTGATGGGCTTTACGAAAAAGCAAAAGTTGAAGCCGGCCTTCAGAATGATTTTGTAATGCCGATCATTATTTCACCAGATTCCTCTATATTAGATGTAAAATATACAAATCGTCCTTACAACAGAATTGTAATTTTTGATGCCGTGCCTACTGGTGAACAGATAGAACGTGAAGCAAGTCGTGGAAATGATGATATTTTACTCTCTCTCTTATATAAAGAAATCTTTCTAGCAGTTTCAGGTTCTGTTCGAAGCCCATTTAATGAATTTATCTATAAATATGTACTGGGAGATCCCTATCAGCCGGCAACCTTTATAAATCTTCCGTTCTCTTTTTCACAGGCTTATTCCGACCTCGCCACAAGCACCGCCCAGGACACCTACTTCCAGCAGCTCCTCATCCAGGCAAAATTAGAGGACAAATTTCCAACCTGGCTTCAGGCAGCCGCAGTGCGCGATATCCACCCGGGCAACGATTTGTGCCACGCCGCAGGCACAGGCTTTGCCGCCTACCTTATGAACAGCCGCGGCCTTGCAAAATACGCCGAGTTCTGGAACGAATGTGGTAAACTGCATCCATACTTTCTAAATGGTATTTTTCATAAGGTTTACGGAGAGTGGCTCTCTGCCGTGTGGAAAGAGTTCGAGTCTTCAATTCCGTTGCCGCCAGATCAACTACGTATGCACGAGCTCGAAGCCCTCAGCCACGAGGTCTCAGAAAATGACCGTCAGGGTGCGTTCGAAAATATTTTATATACAAACTATGGAATTGTGTGGTACGACAGTATACGCCACGAGGTCGACATTTACGATTTTAACAGCATTTTTAAAATCCGCCAGCTTTTATTTATTGCGGATAATATAACTAAACTTTCACTTTCGCCTGGCGGCCGCTATGTAAGCGCCTCTTTTACAAGGGGAACTACCCGTCCGGAATTTAAGGAAGATGTTACCTGCATATTTGATTTACGTGACCGAAAGTTTCTGTCTCAAAAACTTCCGCTTCGCGATGCGTGCATTTTAAGCGGGCGTGGCGGAGAATTTAAGATTGCAGGTATTTATGCGGCCGGTAAAGACTCTGATAAAACTCCGGAACTCAGAGTTTATACTTTTAAGCCAGAAAATAAAGAGTGCGAAATTACATATCAAAAACTCTTTGAAAAAACACAATATATTTCTTCTGTTTGTGCTGCGGGAAAAGAAAATATTGCTTACCTTCTTTCAGATAAGTCTGGAAAAAGATTTGTAATTGAAAATGTAGAAAAAAATAATCAGCTGGAACAAGCGGAGCAAACTGATAAAACTAATCAAACTGTCTGTGGATGGACTCTTTTAGATAATTCTGGAAATCAAATTGTGCCTGTTTCTCTGCAGCTGGTTAGTTCTGATCTTATTACCTTCAGTTATTATCCGCAGGAAGACGGAGCTCTTGTACGCTCTGGTTATATCAAACTAACAGGGGCAAACGGCGTTCTTCAACCGGAAAGTATTTATGTGCAGCAGAATGATGTTTCCGGCGGTGTGTATTATCCTGTTATTGCAGAGAATAAAATATATTATTGTGCTAAGAAGTTTTCGCATAATGAATTGAGATGGCTGCCGTTTGAGGCTGTAAATTTTTCTAAGGGTGAAGTACTTGAGTTTGAAAAAGTTGTACCTAACGAACGTTCGGTAGGTAATGACAGTGACTTAAATTTAAAAAGATACAATCCATTCAAATATATGACAGATATTTCTTTCATGCCTATGATGGCAATTCGCGATATTACTCTGGATAATGGAGCAATCTACTGGCCGTCTCTTGGTCTTTATCTTACGGCTGACTCAGACCCGCTTCGTAATACAGAAATTACGCTTTCTGGCGGCCTAGATTTTCTCGTTCTTTCTTTTGAAAAGGAATGGAATACTGTTCCAAAAGAAACACAGGAACGATTTAGTGAAATTGTAGGAAAAAGAAAAAAATATAATTTTGCCGCATATATCGAAAACTCTTCCACACCTGTAGATATTTCAGGAGGCGCGCTTTTTAAGTTTAATAAAGGCGGTGATTACGATTTTAAGGCAGTGGCAAAAACCTCTTGGAATATTCCTGTTGGTACAATTCTGCGTGATATGGAATTTTCGATTGCTTCCATATATTCGTCATCTACAGATTATTATGATGAAAACAAAATTGAATTCCATCCGCAATTACCGGGCTGGACCCCGCTTAAAGATGCCTATGAACTTTTTGAAGTATCTGCAACAGTAAAATATTCTAACAGTCATCAATACGGAATTTCTCAATATGAGCGTCGTGGTCTTACTCTTGGCTGGCGTGTTTATTCTCTCTGGGATATATATGAGATAGAACTTTTGAATAAATACCGGGATGAAACAAGAAAACAGATTAAAGATGGAGAAAATACTGAGCTTACAGAAGTCCAGCTCGAAAACCTGTATAAAGAAAGCCTTATGAACATTTCGCAGTTGAACGTCGGCTTCTCTGCATTAATTGAAATTCCTCGTCTTACTCCTCTTGAAATTTATAATGGCTGGGTTTTAAGTGTGCCAAGTACTATCGAACTGGATTTTATGAATAAGACGGGTACTGCTTTTGAAGCAAATTTTGAATCACTCATAATTGGAAATGAAATTCAAAACGGACTTCCTTTCCTGTATCTTTTCTTTTCAAGAGCAGGAGTATGGGGCGGCTATAATTTAAGGCTCGATTACGATACAACAAAGGTTCAGCTCCCTGACTTTCGCCGAAAGAATTATTTAGCAGATGTCTTTTCTCAGACACATTTTACAGACAGCGTTTTTCTCACTCTGAATACAGATTTTATCATTCCTACAGGAAAACTTTCTGAAATTCAGTTTAATTTGAATTTACGCGGCGAATACTTTATAAAAACCAGCGGTTTTAAGATTTCGCTTAATGTAAATGCCTTATTCTAAGTAAATCCTTATGTAACATAAATTCACTTTTCTCTGTTTTTCTATTATATTATAAGATACAAATAAAAAAATTTGGAGGACACACAAAATGATTGAAGTTTCCCACGTTTCCCGTAATTTCGGGGATTTCCGTGCGGTAAATGATGTCAGTTTTTCTATTCCTACAGGTCAGATTGTAGGACTTCTTGGCCCGAACGGCGCTGGCAAAACTACTACAATGCGAATGATTACAGGATTTCTTTCACCATCTTCTGGTACGGTAAAGATTGATGGAATTGATATTACAGAAAATCCTGTAGAAGCAAAAAAGAAAATCGGTTATATGCCGGAATCTGCTCCGCTTTATGGAGAAATGATTGTCGAAGATTATCTCGTCTACATTGCAAATATTTATGGACAAAATCCGGCAGAAAAAGTACCTGCTCTTTGTGCAGAATGCGGTCTTAAGGAAGTAATGAGTAAAAATATCTCTGAGCTTTCCCGCGGTAACCGTCAGCGTGTTGCTCTTGCACATGCCCTTATGAATGATCCAGAGATCTTGATTCTTGATGAACCAACTTCTGGTCTTGACCCTAATCAGGTAGAAGACGTTCGTGCAATTATCCGTGAAATCGGAAAGACTCGTACAGTAATAGTTTCAACTCATATTCTTAGCGAAGTAGAAACAATCTGTAGCCGTGCCATCATCATCAGCGGTGGTAAGCTTGTTGCAGACTCTTCTATCGAAGAACTTAAGAACAGCATTGGAACTTCTTCTTCTGTTCATATTACAGTTGGCAGTGATAAGCCGGCTGATGAAGCAGCACAGATTGCAAAATCAATTTCCGGAGTTGCTGCAGTTTCTGTAAATCAGACAGAGGACGGACTTTCTCAGCTTGTTGTTTCAGTTAACGGCGACACAGAAATCAGACCTGCCCTTATCAAAAAACTTGTTGAAGGTGGTTTTGATTTGTATGAAGCAGCCTTGAATAAAAATTCTTTGGAAGATGTATTCCATACTTTGACGGAGGCTAAATAATGACTGCAATCACAATTATGAAGCGTGAGCTTAAAGCTTATTTTACTGCGCCGGTTGCATACATTGTTACTGCGCTTTTTCTTATCGTTTCAGGAATCTTGTTCTTTTCAACTTTCTTTTTATATGACAGAGCAGAACTCCGACAGTATTTTTCATTGCTGCCAATTTTGCTTTCCTTCTTTATTCCAGCCCTCACTATGAGGATTTTTGCAGAAGAGCGTCGTGTAGGTTCAATCGAAACTTTGATGACTCTTCCGGTTACAGAAGCTGATGTAGTTACAGGAAAATATCTTGCGTCTCTTTTGAGTACTTTGATTATGATTGCACCAACTTTGCTTTACATCATTCCGGCTGCAGTTTTCGGTTCTCCGGATTATGGCCCGATTATCGGCGGATTTGTTGGAGCAATTTTCCTTTGTGCAAGTTTTACTGCAATTGGTCTTTTTGCAACTTCAGTTACAAAAAATCAGATTATTGCATTCTTTACAGGTTTCATTATCTGTATTGCTCTTGCAATGATTGATTCCTTCCTTATCTTTTTGCCATCTTCAATTGTAAGTGTGCTCAGCTATCTTTCGGCTAGTGCTCACTTTACTTCTATTTCACGTGGCATTCTTGATACAAGGGATGTGATTTATTTTGTTTCCCTTACAGCATTGTTTTTTGCTATGACTGTTCGTCTGCAGCAAAATTCGAAGAACTAAATGAGGATAAAAAAGATGAAAAAAATACTTCAGTGGCTTAAAGGTCCAAAATCAGATTTTATTCTTTTTGTAATTTTTCTTGTTCTTTTGAATATAGTTGGTCACAGAGCTTTTGTTCGCTTTGATCTCACTGCACCAAAATCATATTCGCTTTCAAAGGCAAGTAAAACTCTTGTAAAAAATATTGATGAACCACTTTCGGTTCGTGTATTCTTCAGCGAAAATCTTCCTTCTACTTACAGCAATGTTTATCAGTATGTAAAAGATATTCTTGTTGAGTATAAAGGTGCTGCTAACAAAAATTTCAGCGTATCTTACATGGATATGTCTAAGCCTGAAAATGAAGAGCTGGCACGCAATCTCGGAATCAATCAGGTTCAGATTCAGGAATTGAAAAATAATGAAGTTGGACTCAAACAGGTTTATATGGGACTTGCAGTTACCTATGGTGACAGTATTGAAATTATGAACCCGATTCAGACTTCAGATGGTTTTGAGTTTAATCTTACTACAAAGATGTCAAAAATGATTTCCATGGCAGATACACTTTCTGGTCTTGGAAAAAACGAAAAAATTACCCTTACACTTTACTTGAGTGATGAACTTAAAAAACTTGGAATCAGTGGAGTAGAAGAGGCAGAAGGCATTGTCCGCGATGCCTTTAATGTTGTAAATCGTCAGAATCTTGACCGCCTTGATTATAAGGTTATAAGTCCGGAAGCAGCTGATGCAGATGCACTTTCTATGAAATACGGTATCCAGTCAATTTCTTTCTCTGAGAGAGGTGTTCAGAAAAAAGCAGTTCTTGGTCTTGTACTTGAGCACGGTGATAAGTTCTATGCACTTCCACTTGAGATTCAGCGTTCATTCTTTGGTTATGCAGTTGGCGGGCTCGATGATGTAGAAAATACTTTGAACGAAGGACTTCACAGTCTGCTTTCTAATACAAAGGCAATTGGTTACATTACAGGTCACGAAGAATTGGATCATACCTCAGCTGATTTTGCTGCAAACTTTGAAAAACTGATTTCTGGAATGTATGAACTTACAGACATTGATTTGAACTCTGCTGATATTCCGGCCGGAATGAACTCAATCATTATCAATGGTCCTAAAATTGATTTTACAGAAGAAGAACTTTATAAGATTGATCAGTTCCTGCTTCGCGGTGGAAACGTAATGCTCTTTATCGACGGTGTAGTTGATGATGGTAAAAATCAGTCTTATGGTCTTGGAAACTATGTCGCAAATAACAATAACATTGACCGCCTTCTTGCAAAATACGGTGTTGAACATAAAAAGAATATGGTAATGGATAAAAACTGTATTACAGATATGAATGCACAGTATGGTGAACTTCATTATTATTGGGTTCCAACAATTCATAAAAAACAGCTTGCTAAGAAAAATCCTATTACAAATAACCTTGGCTATGTTTACCTTTTACAGAGCAGTTCGCTTCACCCGGATGATGCAAAGGAAAATAAAAATCTTAAGGTAACTGAGCTTGCAAAATCTTCAGAAGAAGCGTGGGCTTTGGAAAGCGGAATTATGTTGCATCCACTTTATCTTGAACCACCTGCAGATTCTTCAAGTTTCAGCCAGTATGATCTTGCACTTTTGCTTGAAGGTAAATTCGATAGCGCCTTTGATGAAGCGCCTTCAACAGAAAATAATTCTGAGGAAGAAAAACAAACTAACGATAGTTCGGAAGAAAATGCACTGGTAACATCAAATCATATAAAATCAAGCGTAATGCCTGGAAAACTTTTTGTTGCAGGTTCTTCTACAATTACAACACGTCAGGTTATTGATGAAAATGGTTCAAGCCCTGTTGCAATGTTCCTTATGAATGTTGTTGATTATATGAGCGGAAATGAAGAACTTTGTACAATGCGTACAAAGAGCCTTTCTGTAAATAATCTGACAATTAAGAAACCTGGTGCTGCTAACTTCTGGAAGATTTTCAATCAGTATGGTCTTGCTATTCTTGTTGCTCTCGCAGGCTTTATTGTATGGCGTATTCGTACAGCACGTCGTCGCGCAATCAATAAGAAATACAATCCTGACGATACAAGAACAATTACAAAATAGGCGGGAGGTAAAAAGATTATGAAGACAAGAAAATTAGTTTTGATAATTGCTGATGTATTGCTGCTTGCTGTGTGCATCATTCAGTTTGCAGTTTCAGCACGCGATACAACTAAATATTTCACTTTTAAAGACGAACCGGATTCCCTGGAAATTGTAACACCTGGCGAAACAATCAGCCTTGTTAAAGAAGGTGATAACTGGGTAATTGGTGATAAAAAATACCCTGCAAATATTTCTATTATTGACGGATATCTTGATGCAATTAAAAATATTCGTGCGCTCGATAAAGTTGGAAGCACTTCAAGCGATGCTATAGCAGAGCGCTATGAACTTGTAGACGGCAAGAAAACTGTTGTTACTGCTAAACTTGGCGACAAGGTTTTGAGAACTCTCGAAATTGGTAAAACAGCAGTTTCTTCATCACAGTGCTATGCAACTGTTGATGGCGGAAAAGACATTTATCTTCTTTCTGGCGGAATCAATGATACCTTTGATACAAGTGTTGCTGCAGCACGTACAACTGTTGTTCTTAATCTTGAATCTTCTGAAATAACAAACGTTTCTGTAACAGATGAAGAAGCTGGAAAGACCTGGGCTGTTTCACGCATGGGTAGTGGTGATGACTTGGCTTGGAATGTAAGTGGTGATGGTGCAGTAGAAGGATACGAACTTGATTCTGGAAAAGCTGCAAACTGGCTTAATTCTTTTGCTTCTCTTTCAACCCGCGACTGGTATCTTGACGATGCAGTGCTTGAAGGAACAAAGGCGGTTTCTGCAAAGATTACCTGTGCTTATAAAGACATTACTGTAGAGTTCTATGCACTTCCTAAGGAAAATGAAAATGACCTTCAGCAGTATTATGGAACCTGTAGTGAAACTCCATATCGCTTTAAGGTCAATGAAAGTACAGTAAAGCAGTATCTTAAAACTCTGGAAGAACTTGCAAAATGATAAAACTTGTAGCCTTCTTAGGAAATTACGGCAAGGAATATGAAAAGACCCGTCACAACGTGAGCTGGTACTTTGAAGACTCCCTGCCATTTGCAAACAAACTCAGCTGGCAAAACAAGTTTAAAGGAGAGTTCGCGTCGTTTACACCGGCCGAACTTTCTCAGTGGGCCTGTGACACAAAAATCTGTTCAAAAAAGGACGGCTCTCCGGTTCTTGTACCGGAAGAAGCTCCGGCCCACATTTACTTTCTCAAGCCTTTGACTTATATGAATCTCAGCGGAGACAGCATTATAGAAGTTGCAAACTTTTATAAAATTTTGCCGGAAGAAATCATGGTAGTTCATGATGAATTGGAGCTCGCCCCAGGCTTTGTCAGCCTCAAATGGAGCGGCGGCTTAGGCGGTCACAACGGCCTGCGTTCTACCAAAGCAGTGCTCAATACACCAGACTTCTTCCGTTTACGCTTTGGCATAGGCCGTCCGGATAACGACAAAATCAGCGTAGCAGACTACGTTCTGAGCCGTTTCACACCAGACCAGCAGGAGCTTATGCAAAACGTATTCAGTCAGACAAATCTCCTCTTAGTCAAAGTCCTCCTCTCAAAAAATCCCAAAGACCTCATCCAGGCCTGGGGTAAAAAGAAACTCGTAGATTAGTTGCCATTGCAATAAACGTCCTTGCTTCGCACTATGTGCTCGCAAGGACGCTTTTCCGCGTTAAAATCAAAAAAAAGTGACAATATTTGAGTTCTCAATTGTTTAAATAATATTATGCCGGAGGCGGAATCCACCCAAAAAAAATTCTGCACAAGCGAGCAAAGCGAGCGCGGAAGCCTTTTTTTGGGTGGAGTTCCGCCGGGAGGCATAATATCGCTTTAAATAATAATATATTTTAATATTGACACTTTTTATGTATTACTGTACTATGCGCTTAATACAGTGATACATAATATTATTGTTAAAGGAGTTTTAAATGTCCGTAGTTAGCTTAAAAGACGTTCACAAGTTTTACCCTCTCGGAAAAGAGAGAATCGAAGCCGTTCGTGGAGTTTCCTTTGATATAGAAAAGGGAGAGTTTGCCGCAGTTTCAGGACCATCTGGTTCTGGAAAATCAACAATTTTGAATATGATTGGTTTGATTGACCTTCCTAGCAGCGGTTCAATCGTAATTGGTGATACAGATGTTTATGACGGAGTAGACCTTGCAGATGCTGAAACAGTAAATACCCGCTGGTCTTCTGCCGGACCTGATAAAAAAGACGGAAAGAGAAAGAAGGTTCGTATTGCAATTCCTTCAAAACTCGACCGTCGTATTACTGCACTTCGCCGTTCACACCTTGGTTTTATTTTCCAGACCTTCAACCTTATTCCGGTTTTGAATGTTTACGAAAATGTTGAGTTCCCGCTTTTGCTTGAATCAAAAGACAAAAACTCAAAAAGCCCTGTAGATGATTTTTCAAAAGCAGAAAAAGAAGAATGGATTAATTACCTTATTGAAAAGGTTGGACTTACAGACTGGAAGAATCACAAGGCAAATGAGCTTTCTGGTGGTCAGCGTCAGCGTGTAGCAATTGCCCGTGCCCTTGTAACAAAGGCTCCTGTAATTCTTGCCGATGAACCAACTGCAAACCTCGACTCTAAAAACTCAGAGCAGATTTTAAGTCTTATGAAATCTTTGAATAAAGATCCAGACTTGCAGACAACTTTCATCTTCTCTACACACGATTCCCGTATTGTAGATATGTGTGATCACGTTGTTCACATTCTTGATGGTCAGGTTACTAACGACGAGCACAAAGCAGGTTCCGACGTTTATAAGATATAAGGAGTACGGAATGAAGCATATAATTAAACTAGCTCTGCGTAATCTTAAGGAACATAAATCTAAAACCCTCATAATTGCAATGTTCATTCTTTTTGGAGTTGCAATTGTAGTTATGGGAAACTCGTTCCTTGAATCTGTAAATCGCGGCCTTGAAAAAGATTTCCGCGCAAATGTTACTGGTGATTTAGCTATTTCTGTAATTCCGGAAAAAGGTACAACAATTGATGTATTCGGAGTTAACAGCACAAATATTACCGGTGAGATTCCGCAGATTCCTGCGCTCACAGATCTTGAACGCATTGAAGAAATTCTTGCAGAAACTGATGGAATCAAACAGAAGTCAAAACTGATTTCAGCCCAGGTAATTCTTTCGAAAGACGTAGAAATTGATTTTTCTGTTCTTCAGGATGATGATAAAGATATCGGTATTATGGACCTTCCAATCTCAATGCTTTTTGCAGGAGAGGATGGAAGTTTCTGGGAGCTCTTCCCTGATTTGAAAATGATTGAGGGACGCTACCCTGAAATTGGTTCAAATGAAATAATTGTTGATACCCGCGTTATTGAAGGCTTTGTAAAAACCTGGGATAAGCCTCTTGAAGTAGGGGATGATGTTCTTATGGCAAGTATGGGCGGAGTAATCCGTGAGGCAAAAGTTGTAGGAATCTTTAAACCTGCAAATGAATATTCAGCAATGTTCCAGAGTGTTTATTGTGAGCCTGGACTTGCGCGTTCTTTTGCTGAACTCACTTATGCTAATTCGTTTAGTCAGGAATTGCCGGATAGTGTCGACCTTTCAATTTCAGAACTTTCCGAAGATGATTTCTTTGGCGATGATGATATGTTTGGCGACATAGAAGATGATGCATCAATTCTTGGAAGCACTTCTGATTTTGACAGCATTCTTGGAGATACAACTCTTCGAAATCAGCTTAATCAGACAGATGATGGAGCATGGCAGTTTGTGTTAGCTAAACTTAACAATCCGCATGCAGACAAAAAAACTGTAGCATTGCTCAACAAGCGATTTAAGGAAGAAGGTTTGAATGCACAGGCTATGGACTGGAAAAAAGCAGCTTATTCTTATTCGGGAACAGTTGAAGGAATCGGCTTTATTTTCAACCTTCTTATCATAATTCTTGCAATCGTAGTATTCATTATCATAATGAATACGATGGTAGTTTCTGTAATTGAACGAACAAGTGAGATAGGAACAATGCGTGCAATTGGTGCAGAAAAGAAGTTTGTAAAGAAACTCTTCTATTCAGAAGCAGTAATTCTTACAAGTCTTTCAGCACTTGCAGGAATTGTATTTGCCTTTATCTGTATGCTGATTTTCAATTCTTTCAACATCGCAATAACAAACTCAATTGCAAAAATGATTCTTGGCGGCGGTCTCTTACATTTTAGTCCTACACCAAAAATCATTATAACAACAATTCTTGTGGCTCTTATCGGAAGTGTTATTAGTAACAGATATCCGGTAAAGTCTGCGCTCAGAATTACGCCGATTAAGGCACTTAGCAAAGAGTAAGGAGGAACTAACATGAAAACAGTATCATTAGCACTTAGAAACCTTACACGAAATAAAAGACGTAACGCTATTCTTGCAATTGCAATTGCCTTTGGATTTTTTGTAGTAACTGCAATAGACGGACTTACAACCGGAATGGTTGGCAATCTCGAAAATCAGATTGCACAGTTAGTTGGAGGTAACGTAATTGTTCAGGGACTTGAATGGGAAAATCCTACAACTCCAGGTGCAAAAGCAAAACTTGTTAATATTGTTCGCGACCGTGATTATGTAAAAAATATTGTAAAGGAACTTGGAATTAAATATGAGTATTCAACTTCTTATACAATGTCCAGCGGTACAGTAATCTTTAACGGAAAGCGTTCTGCAATTCAGCTTTATGGACGCAACCTCGGAGAAAAACTTCTTCAGGATTCGTTCCAGTTTATTAGTGGTGGGGTAGACCCTGATGTAAAAAACGGTCTTATCATCAGCGATAAAACTGCTGATTCCATGAATCTTCAGGTTGGTGATGAATTAATCTATTCAACCTACACAGTTTACGGGCAGAATACTTTTGCTGATATGACAGTTACAGGCATTATCAAATCGAACAGTTTTATCAGTACACTTCAGGCTTATGCAGATATTGAAGATGTAAATGAAATTATTGAAATGCCGGAAGGCGGATATTCGATGTATGCAATTTATCTGCGCGATAAAAATCAGCAGACAAAAGCAGCCAATATGATTGAAGCTAGAATTAAGCAGGATGCTGATAATAATCCGGAAATCAATGTTACAAGCCGCCTGCTTGCCATGCAGACAAATCCAACCAATATTGGTAAGGGAATTGAAAAGCAGATTGATCCTAGAAAACCGGAGAATGAATGGAAGGGCGTAAAATACGGAGTTGAAACTCTGTACGATGAAATTCCTCAGATTAAATCAGTTCTGAATATTGTTCATATTATTACAACCGTAATACTTCTGGTAATACTTTTGATTGTCATGGTAGGCGTGTCTAACACATACCGCATGGTTTTGTATGAACGCATCCGCGAAATTGGAACAATGCGTGCTCTCGGTATGACAGGAAAAGATACCCGCAAAGTGTTTACAAATGAAGCAGTAATTCTTTGTATCATCGGTGCCGTAGCCGGATTGATTTTTGCAGTAATCGTGATGGGCCTGATTCATCTGATTCCAATTGCAAATGAATCTCTTGGATTCTTCCTTGCAAAAGGACATTTCACTTTCAAAGTTTCCATGCTTTCTATTATAATTCAGTATGTAATGCTGATTATTCTTACATCACTTGCTGTTCGTGGAAGTGCAAAGCAGGCAGCTCGTATGAGCCCAGCCGAAGCGTTGAGAACAGTAAAGTAAAGCAAACGTCATCCCGAACTTGTTTCGGGATCTCATAAAAGGAGATAAACTAAATGAAAAAGATACTTTCAATTTTTGCAGCAGCTGCACTTTTTACTGCTGCAGCCTTTGCTCAGGTAGATGGCGCAACATCAGAAAAGGCTTTTAAAATTCTGGAAGATGCAGAAGATACTCTTGCTTATCACGGAGATTATTCTGCAACCATTTCTCTTGTAATTGAAAAGCCTGGAAAGCCAAAAGAAAATCTTCAGTATAAGATTTTCCAGCGTGTAGATGATAAACTTATGACAATTGTTCAGCTTTTCCCGGAAGCAGATAAAGGAACAGGGTATCTTCGTAATGATGATAACATCTGGTCTTATGACCCTATCAGCCGTAAGTTTACACATACTTCAATTAAAGAGGCTCTTGGTGATTCTGATATCAAGCTTGATGATGTAGACCAGAGCGATTCACACTGGCGCGACAATTATAATATTGAAGCTTATGAAGAAGGAACTCTTGGTAAATATCCTGTTCATATCATTACTGTCAGAGCAAAAACAAGTGAGCCTTCTTATGCAAAAACTAAATATTATATTCGCACAGATATTCCACTTTTGCTTAAGCAGGAAGATTTTTCTGGTTCAGACCGTTTGATGCGTACAACTCTGCTTCCTAAGTATTCAAAGGTTCCGGCAGGTTATGTTGCAACTCAGGCAATTTTGCGCGATGAACTTAATAAGGGAGAACAGACTCAGCAGGTTGTTTCTGATCTTACTTTTGATGCTCTGCCAGATAAAATTTTTACAAAGGCTTATCTAGAAGGACTTAACTAATGAAAAAAACACTTACATTATTATTCATTTCATTTCTAACTGTTTCTATCTTTGCACAGAGCGACGATGACCTTTTTGGTGACGATGATTTCTTTAGTGATGACGGCATCGAAGAAGTCGCTGATGTTTCTGCAAAATCAGATTTAAGCAAGGGTGTGATTTTTGACACTGGTTCAATCAAAGTAGGCGGAAGTCTTACTGCTGGTATCTCAACAAATACAGTTTTGTATTCACCTTCTTCAACTGATTTTTGTGAGAACCTTAAAAATACAAAGCTTAAACCAGATTTGAGTGCAATGCTTAGCGTAGATGCTCGTCCAACAGAAACTTTGCGTATGTATACAAAGTTTGGGCTTGCTTATCCGTTTGTGAATAGTGCGACATCAGTAACTTATCAGACTGCTTTAACTCCGATTCCAACTTTTCAAACGACTACTTCCATCACTGACTGGTTCAAGCTCAAAGAACTCTTCACAGATTTCTCTATCAAAGATACAGCCTTCTTCCGCTTTGGTATTCATACCGTTACCTGGGGAGCCGGTTACTTCTTTAGCCCTGTATCAGATATGATTAATACTTCATCAATTGATCCTGAGAATCCGGAAAAACAGGTTGATGGAAGTCTGAACCTTCGTACTCAAATCATAATTCCAAACAGTCAGAACTGTCTGTGGTTCTATGTAATTCCTTCAACAAAGTTTACAAATCAGACAGCAGAAAGCTATGCTCGTGATACCGCTCTTGCCGGTAAAGCTGATATTCTGATTGGTAACTGGGAACTTGGACTTGGCACTTTTTATAAATATCAGAATGCTCCAAAGGCAATGCTTACTGCAACCGGAAGCCTTAAAAAAGTCAGCTTCTTTGGTGAACTTGTTTATTCTTACGGAGCTGCCAGCGAATGGGCTACAAATACAGACTGGGATGGTAAAACAAACATCTTCCAGGCAACAGCTGGTTTGAGCTATTACTGGAAGGATCCTATGATTACACTTGCAGCACAGTATTACTTTAATGGTAATGATAAAGATGCTCCATATAATTATGCAATTGGTGGTCACAATTTTGCTGCAATGGTTAATTTTGGAAAAGTTCTCGGAAACGAAGACTTAACTGCAAGCATCTTTTCAATGGCAAACTTTGGACGTAAAGAACTGTCAGATTCAGAACTTGCCGTTTTGAAGATGGCTGGTGTAGACGAAAGCCTGATTTCTGCAATGACAGGAACTGCATTTACTACAACTGCAATGCTCTATTATTCACCCGTCAAAGAAATGAAGGTTGGAATGGGGCCTGTTCTTTCTTTCAAAACTTTTGACGAAAATCCAACAGTTTCACTAAAACTCTCTGCAACTCTTGGTGGTGGCAAGTTTTAAAAAACAAAAGCCGGCGTATTAGCCGGCCTGTAATGTGCTCTCAATCAACTAAGGATTGGCACTATAAATATTCCAACCGAAAAGCCGTTGGCGCTTCTAAAAATGTCTACGTATTATATAACCTCGACCAGGTTATCTCTCTTTGTCGGAAATTGCATATTGCCTCCCATCAAGCAACCGGTGTGCGTCCTCATCTCGCTCTTGGCTACAACTTTATAATAACACACATTTTTAATAATGCAAGAAAAAAATAAAAAAAAAGCGACTATTTTCATAGCCGCTTTTTGGATTAATTACAATCTGTAATTTGATTAGAACTTAACAGAAACTGCGAATGTGAATTTGTGAACAAGAACATTGTTTACTGTGTTCCAGAAGTTGTAATTTCCTTCAGTTACATCAGTAGTTGTATCTGTGCCAAAGAGATTATTCAAAATCTGCCAAGAACAATCAACACTTATATTCTTTGTAGGTACAAAATTAAAGCCTGATGTAAAGTTAAGACTTGCATCGCTTCCGTTCCAGTTGTATGTTGAATTGCTGTCTCCATCAACTGTTCTTTTGTTATATTTAAAAGCAGGAATTGCAAAACCTACGCCGGCATTAAGAATAACCTTTTTCTGAGTGTCAAATGTTACACCTGTTGAAATTGCAGGAACAAAATCGAATCCGAATGTATTAACATCTTCTCCGCTTTTTCCAAAACTCATTGTTGTATCTGCTTTGAACAAAACTCCTACGCCAAGTTTTTCAGTTGCTTTATAAACAACCTTGTATGAAACTGGAAGAGAAAGCGCAGAGGAGTTTGTGTCTTTAATTTCGCTGTCAGCTGGCTTTGCAAAAGCAAATCCAGCAGCAAGAGAAAGAGTCTGTGCAACTGCTTCTGATTTTGAAAGATCTACATCTGCACCTGCTTCAAGTCCAAGTGCCCACCAGCGGTCATCATTTGTGTCTGTTGTTGCTCCTGTGTCAGTTACAACTTTTGAGTCACCGTTGGGATTCATTACATAGATAACTTTTGCGTATGGTGCAAGATTGAACTTTTTGAATGTATATTCATTCAGACCTGCACTTAACTGAAGAGCCCAGATTCTCTTATCTGTATCTGTCTTTGCATCATCAATTACTTCTTTTTTAGAATCTTTATCTGCATAGTAGAAATCAACGCCAATTCCAGCTCCGTTTCCAAGACCAAAAAGGTTGCTGAAAACAAATTCTGTGCTACCGTTTGTAGTAGTTTCAGTTTTTGCTGCAGTGTTTTTGGTAGTTGTTACAGGACCAAGGTTTCCAGAGAAATAAGTTCCCCAGTAACATTTACTGAACTGTTTTGCAAATCCGAAATCATAAGAAGTTAAATCAAGGGCAGGTGTATTGCCAATTCCGAAATAACCAAAAAACTTTTCAGGTTTTACAGTAGACCATGAGGTTACACTCATGAAGTTATCAACATCAGTGTCAAACAGACCCTGTGTAGATTCTGCAGTCTTTGAGCTAGGTGCAATGTCAAGATCAGATGTCACCTGTGCAAAAAGACTTACGCTAAGAACAGCAATTGCTGTTGTTGAAATGATTTTTTTGATACTAATCATATATTCAACTCCTTAAATAAATTTGTCCTAATTAAATGACACTTATTTTCATTTTTGTCAATATCAAGTATAGTTATCTAAGGTCGAACAAATTTCGATATTACAGTTTATTATATTTTGGAGTTTGAAATGTCACAGCGTAGAGTTGTTGTAACTGGATTGGGTTGTGTTTCTTCTGTTGGAAACGATGTAAAAACCGCCTGGGAAAATGTTAAAAACGGTAAGAGCGGAATCACAAAAATTACTCTTTTTGATGCATCTCAGCATCAGGTTCAGATTGCTGGTGAAGTAAAAGATTTTGATATAAACAATTATGGTGTAGACCGCAAGATGGCGCGCAAAATGAGCCGCATGAGCAAGTTCCTTCTTGGAGCCAGTATTGAAGCTGCAAATGATGCAGGGTTTTCTGCTGAAAATCTTAAAGATGAAAAGGCAGGAATTGTAACTGGTGTTGGAATTGGTCTTTCTGATGATTTGGAAACTGCTTATAAAAAATATCTTGATCCTGCAAGTGGAGTAAACCGCATTCCTCCGCTCACAGCTCCTTTTGTTTTGAATAACGAAGCTTCTGCAGGTGTTGCAATGCACTTTCAGATTTATGGTCCATCCTGGACTATTTCTACAGCTTGTGCTTCTGGAACAGATTCTTTAGGACTTGCACTTGATATGATTCGCAGCGGCCGTCTTGATGTATGTTTTGCAGGTGGTGTTGATGCAAATCTTACAGGTTTTAATATCGGCTGTTACCAGGCTTTGAGTGCCCTTACAAATAAATTTAATGACACTCCAGAAAAAGCCAGCCGTCCTTTTGACAAGAACCGCAGCGGCTTTGTAATGGCAGAAGGTTCTGCAGTTTTGATTCTTGAAGAGTATGAGCACGCTAAGGCTCGTGGTGCAAAGATTTATGCAGAAGTTGCAGGTTATGGTGCATCTTCTGATGCTTACCACATTACAGCTCCCCGCGAAGACGGAAGCGGCGGTGCACTGGCAATGAAGCGTGCTTTTGAAGATGCAGGTATGAAGCCTTCTGACATTCAGTATTACAATGCTCACGGAACTTCAACTTCTGCAAATGACACTGCTGAAACCGCAATGATAAAATCAGTGTTCGGTGACGATGCAAAAAAACTTCACATCTCTTCTACTAAGAGTGAAATTGGTCATATGGTTGGAGCTGCCGGAAGTATTGAAGCAATCATGTGTATAAAAGCAATGGAAGACAATTTTGTTCCACCTACAATCAATCTTGATGAGCCGGACCTTGAACATGGCTGTGACCTCGACTATACACCAAACAAAGGCGTAGCATGTGAAATAAATGCCGCAGCAAGTTGTTCCCTGGGCTTTGGCGGTCACAATGGATGTGTAATTCTTAAAAAAATCTAAAGTATGTTTGCACTAGTCCAAAATGACATTTTTTGATAAAATGTAAAAATAAACAGGAGATATTATTATGATTATCAAACCAATGGTTCGTTCGAACATGTGTCTTAACGCTCATCCGATTGGATGTGCTAAAGAAGTTGAAAATCAGATTGCATACGTAAAGGCTCAGAAGGCTAAGCGCGGAACAAAGAGTTTGAAAGAGGGCGGTAATGGTCCGAAATTTGTTCTTGTTTTGGGATGTTCTACAGGCTATGGATTGGCAAGCCGCATCTCGGCCGCTTTTGAATATGGCGCTGATACAATCGGTGTTTCTTTTGAAAAGGCCGGAACAGAAACAAAGGGCGGTACTCCTGGCTGGTACAACAACCTGGCATTTGACCGCGCTGCTAAGGCTGAAGGTTTGTTTACTGAAACTTTCTCTGCTGATGCTTTTAGTCACGAAACCCGCAAGATGATTATTGAAGAAGCAAAGAAGGCTGGAAAGAAGTTTGACCTTATCGTATACAGTCTTGCTTCACCGGTTCGCTCTGACCCTGATAAGATTGACCCTAACAGCCCAACTGGTGCTCACGTTTTGTACAAGTCTGTTATTAAGCCAATCGGTAAAACTTATGCTGGTCTTGGTATTGATATTTTGACTGATTCTTTGAAGGAGTCTGCTGCTGAGCCTGCTAACGAAGAAGAAATTGCTAACACAGTAAAGGTTATGGGTGGCGAAGACTGGAAGCTTTGGATTGACCAGTTGAGTGCTGCAGGTGTTCTTGCTGATGGCTGCCGTACAGTTGCTTATTCATACATTGGACCTGAGTTGAGTCACGCTATTTACCGCGACGGAACTATTGGTCAGGCTAAAAAGCACCTTGAAGCTACTGCTCATGAATTGAACGACAAGCTCGCTAAGGAGCTTGGTGGTGCGGCTTATGTTTCTGTAAACAAGGGACTTGTAACTCGCTCAAGCGCTGTTATTCCAATCATTTCTTTGTACCTTTCAATTTTGTTCAAGGTTATGAAGGCTAAGGGAACTCACGAAGGTTGTATCGAGCAGATGGAACGTCTTTTTGCTGAACGTCTTTACACTGGTGAAAATAACGCTGCTGGCAAGGTTCCTGTTGATGAAGAAAACCGCATCCGTGTTGATGACTGGGAAATGCAGGCTGATGTTCAGGCAGAAGTTGATAAGCTGATGGCAAGTGTAAACAACGACAACATCAAGGACGTTTGCGACCTGGCTGGCTACAAGCACGACTTCTACGCTACAAACGGATTTGACGTTGCTGGTGTAGACTACACTGCTGATGTAGCAAGAATGGATCAGATTTAATTTTCTGCGCCCCGTCATTGCGCCCTTCGACAAGCTCAGGAACCGCGCAGCGAAGTAATCCATAATCTATAAACCGCATTTCATTAAATGAAGTGCGGTTATTTTTTTACAAAGCTGCTTCTCTGTGCTAATATAAAATCATGGAAAATCAAATTATCAAAATAAACGAGAACACCTACAGAATAGAAGACGGCGGCGTAAGATTTTTTGTTTTCTTGGGAAAAGAAAAAGCCGCTGTTATAGACACAGGAATGAATACGCCGAATGCAAAGGAACTTGTTCAAAGCATCACAAGTCTGCCGCTGGTGCTCATCAACACTCATGCGGACCCGGATCATATTTCGGGCAACGGCGCTTTTGACACAATTTACATGAGCGGGGCCGAAGAAGAAAACTACAGGGAACACGGTGGAACTGGCAGCTATATTCCGGTAAAGGAAGGAGATGTAATTGACCTTGGAAGAAGAAGTCTTTTTGTAATTGATATTCCGGGCCACACTCCTGGAAGCATTGCCCTGCTGGATGAAAAAAATCGGATCCTTGTCAGCGGCGACAGCGTTTCTAACAGCAATATTTTTATGTTTGGAAAATTCCGCGATTTGTCTTTGTATGTAAAAAGTTTGGAACACCTCAAGAACTGGGATGGAAAATATGATGATGTTTACCCTATGCACGGAGACTTCCCTCAAAAGCCGGAACAGGTAGAAAAACTCATTCAGGGTGCCAGCGAAATCCTTGAAGGCAAAGCCAGCGCAAGCCCTGTTGAAATATTTGGAAACAAGGTAATGCTTTATAACTTTCCTTATGCGGGATTTT
>OCVV011336293.1_pt1 | contig 20966 bp, 13 predicted proteins | sample 1539721 | NCBI WGS metagenome assembly OCVV01 (sample SAMN02144230, study PRJEB22623) | gut metagenome | biome: sheep rumen | host: Ovis aries | place: New Zealand
CTGGCGCCCACGGCTACCCTCCGCCGCCCCTACGGGGCTGTGGAGCTACCGGCCTGCGTCGGCCGACCCCACCCTGGGAAGGAGCAGAGGTGGGGGAAACAGCACTCCCACGTTTTCCGTCGCCGTTGATAAATTATTCCGGCGGGCGACATACTAAAGCGGCCGCGGGCGCGTTAAGTGGGTCGGAAAAAAATAAAAAAGTATCACGATATGTTCAAGAAAGAGACCTACATCGCGCGGCGCGAGCAGCTGCGCAAGGACATGGGCCACGGCATGATCATCATTCCGGGCAACCACGAAGCACCCTGCAACTACAAGGACAACACCTACTGGTTCCGCCAGGACAGCACGTTCCTCTACTTCTTCGGCCTGCAGCGCGAAGACCTGGTGGGCGTGATCGACTGCGAGACGGGTAAGGACTACATCTTCGGCACCGACTACGACATCGACGACATCATCTGGAGCGGTCCGCTGCCCAGCATCAAGGAGCTGGCCGCCAGCGTGGGCGTGGAGAACACCGGCACGCCCAAGATGCTGCGCGACACCATCGCCGCCATGAAGTCGCCCGTGCACGGCAAGCCCATGCCGCACTACCTGCCCCCCTACCGGGCCGACATCCGTGCCGACCTGGCCGACCTGCTGGGGCTGAGCTACGCCTCGGTCGACCGCCACGCCTCGCTGGAGCTCATCCTGGCCTGCGTCAAGCAGCGCGCCGTCAAGAGCGCCGAGGAAATCGAGGAGATCGAACGCGCCATCGCCACGGCCTACAACATGCACGTCGGCGCCATGCGGATGGCCATGCCGGGCCGCTACGAGTACGAGCTGGCGGGCTTCATGGAGGGCGAGGCCTGGAAGGGCAACGGTCCCGTGAGCTTCCCCGTGATCATGACCGTCCACGGCGAGACCCTCCACAACCATGGCCACAACAACCGCCTCGAGGTGGGCCGCATGCTGGTGATGGACGCCGGCTGCGAGACGCCGATGAACTACTGCTCCGACATCACCCGCTCGGTGCCCGTCGGAGGCCGCTTCAACGAGCGCCAGAAGACCATCTACGAGATCGTCCTCGGCGCCCAGCTGGAGGCCGCCGCCGTCACCCGCCCGGGCATCACCTACAAGGAGGTGCACCAGGCCGCCAGCCGCAAGCTGGCCGAGGGCTACAAGGGCATCGGCATCCTCAAAGGGTCGGTGGACGACATCGTCGAGGCCGGCGCCCACAGCCTCCTCATGCCTCACGGCCTGGGCCACATGATGGGCCTCGACGTGCACGACATGGAGAACTACGGCCAGATCCACGTGGGCTACGACGACGAGACGCGCCCGAGCGAACAGTTCGGCCTCGGCTCGCTGCGCTGCGGCCGCCGCCTGCTGCCGGGCTACGTCATCACCGACGAGCCGGGCTGCTACTTCATCCCCGCCCTGATCGACAAGTGGCAGGCCGAAGGCACCTGCAAGGACTTCATCAACTTCGACGAGCTCAACAAGTGGCGCGACTTCGGCGGCATCCGCATCGAGGACGACGTGCTGGTCACCGACACCGGCGCCCGCATCCTCGGCAAGCCCATCCCCAAGACGGTGAAGGAGATCGAAGAGGTGATGAACAGCTGATCAAGTAGTTAAGTAGGCAGTAGGTAAGTAGTTAAGTAGGTAAGTAGTTAAGGCAATACCGATCGTATGACATCGCGTTTCGAGGACGTTATCGCATGGCAGAAGGCACGTGTATTCATCAACCACGTGTATCGGGTGGCACGCCACTTCCCCGACGTGGAACGATACGGGCTGACCTCCCAGTTCCAACGCGCCGCCGTGTCGATTGCAGCCAACATCGCCGAGGGCTACAAACGCCTGGGGAAAGACGACAAACTGCGGTTCTACAACTACTCACAAGGCAGCCTGGAAGAGTGCCGATGCTTTGTGTACCTATCCGTCGACTTCAACTACATCACCTCCGACGAGGCGGAGCAGATGCTCGTGGAGATAGAAGAGACCAGTAAAGTTTTGAATAGTTATATTAACGCAATTAAAACCAGACAGCAGTGGGAAGGATAGCCTGTGCGGGCAACATTTGCCTTAACTACTTATCTACTTGACTACTGTCTACTTATTCGTCAAGACACATGACCGACGTAGAGATAGTGCTTGCCAACACGGGCGAGCGGATGAGGGTGCCGCAGGGCACACAAGTGACCGAACTGGCCGAGATTTACACCAAGCAACAGGCCGCCAAGGGCGAGCCCCTGCGCTGGCCGGTATTGGGCGCCCTGGTGAACAATACGGTGAAGCCGATGCAATACCACATCTACAACCCCAAGGTGGTGCACCTGATTGACATCACCAACCGGCAGGGCTTCCGAATGTATCGCAATTCGCTGTGCTTCATGTTATATGTCGCCGTTCGGCAATGCTATCCGAAGGCCAGCCTCAGCATCGATCACTCGCTGCAGAACGGCTTTTATTGCCGCATTGTCTCCAACGAGGAGGGCTATGAGCTGCCCGACCACATGGAGGTGTGTACCACCGTGCGCGACCGTATGATCGAGATGCAGGAGCAGGACCTGCCCTTCGTCAACAAGACGATGTTGCTCAAGGATGCCATCGAGCTGGTTCGTGACCAGCAGGTTCCCAAGACGCTCTACGTGCTCGAGCACCTGCACCAGCTGTACATCGAGATGAACTTCCTGGACGGCTTCGTGCACAAGATCAACGGCAAGCTGGCTCCCTCGACGGGTTGCATCACCACCTGGGACCTGCGCCTCTACGAGGACGGCTTCCTGCTGATGTGTGCCGATCCCGAGCATCCCGACAAGCTGTCGATCTTCCAGGACACCCCGAAGCTCTTCGCCATCTTCCGCGAGCACCACAAGTGGGTGGACCTGCTGCACACCCCGACGGTGGGCGACTACAACCGCATCGTGCACGACAACGGCGGTCAGCAGCTGATCCTGCTGGCCGAGGCGCTGCACGAGAAGAAGTATGCCGAGATCGCTGACCAAGTGCGTCAGAGCGGCGCCCGGATGGTGCTGCTGGCCGGCCCCTCGAGCAGTGGCAAGACCACCTCGTGCCGCCGCCTGAGCGTGCAGCTCAGCGTGCTGGGCTACGACGTCAACCAGCTCTCGCTCGACGACTACTTCCTCGGCCGCGAGCGCACCCCCAAACTGCCCAACGGCGAGTACGACTTCGAGAGCGTCGATGCCCTCGACATTCCCCTGCTCAACGAGCACCTGAGCGCCCTCTTCCGCGGCGAGGAGGTGGCAATCCCGACCTACGACTTCAAGAAGGGCGAGCCCTTCTACAGCGGCAAGACCCTCCAACTCGGTCCCCGCAGCGTCCTGGTGGTGGAAGGCATCCACGGACTGAACCCCAAGCTGACGGCCCAGATCGACGAGAGTCTGAAGTTCAAGGTCTACGTCTCGGCCCTCACCCAGCTGGCCATCGACGACCAGAACATCATCCACGGCACCGACAACCGACTGGTGCGCCGCATTGTGCGCGACAACAACTTCCGCGGATGGAACGCCCTCGAGACCCTGCGCCGCTGGCCCGAGGTGGTGCGTGGCGAGCGCAAGCACATCTTCCCCTATCAGGAGAACGCCAACGTGATGTTCAACTCGGCCCTCCTCTACGAGTTGGGCGTGCTCAAGCGCTACGCCGAGCCCCTGCTCAAGCAGGTGCCCGAGGACTGCGAGGAGTACTCCTCGGCCCAGCAGATACTGAACTTCTCCGAGCTGCTGCTGCCGATCGACGACAAGTTCATCCCCCACAACTCGATCATGCGCGAGTTCCTGGGAGGCAGTGCCTTCGAGTACTAAGGAATTATGGGATTGGATCCGTCAAGGATGATGGGGGCCCGCCGGTAGACGGGCTCCCTTTCTTTCAGCTGGCTCTCGATGGCGGCACGCATCTGAGGCTCGGGGAGACCGTGCAGCAACGGGCGCCGGTGGCGGCTGCGCAGGGCCCGCTCGACGAGGGCGTCGACACTCATCTGGAGGTAGATGGCCGTGCCGTGGGCCAGGATGAAGTCCATGTTGCCGCTGTGGCAGGGGGTGCCGCCGCCGGTGGCGATGACCACATGGTCGAGCGTGGCGGTGGAGTGCAGCATCTGCGTCTCAAGGGTGCGGAAGGCTTCCTCGCCGAAGCGTTCGAAGAACATGGGTACCGTGTAGTGGTAGCGGTCCTCGAAGGCCTGGTCAAGGTCGAGGTAGTCCATCCCCTTGGCGGCCGCCAGCGTGCGCCCGAAGGTGGTCTTGCCACAGTACATGTATCCCACGAGGTAGTACTTCATTGCATCAGCTCTTTGGCGGTCTGGAGGGCGGCAGGGGTGGGCGGATCGGCGCTGAGCATGACGGCCACCTCGACGACACGGTCGGCGGGGGCGAGTTCGCGGATGCGGCTGACGGTGCGGTCGGCCTCCTGCTCCTTGTAGACCTTGAGGTGCTGTGTGGCTCGGGCAGCAATCTGTGGGAGGTGGGTGATGGCGATGACCTGCAGGCGCTCCGCCATGCGGCACATGATGCGGCCCACGGCGCCGGCGATGTCGCCGCTGACGCCGGTATCGATCTCGTCGAAGATGACCGTGGGCAGCAGCGAATGGCTGGTGAGCATGCTCTTGACAGCCAGCATCAGGCGCGACAGTTCGCCGCCAGAAGCCACCTTGGAGAGGTCGCGCAGGGCGGCGCCGCGGTTGGCGTTGAAGAGGAACTGCACCGAGTCGTGCCCCGTGGGGCCATAGGTGGCCGTGGGGCTCAGCTCGACGCTGAAGCGGGCCTCCGGCATACCCAGCTCGTGGAGCGTGGGCAGGATGTGCTCGGCCAGCTGACTGCCGGCCTGGCGGCGGGCCTCGCTGAGCGTGTCGGCCGCCGTCTGCACGGCAGCAAAGGCGCCATCGACCTGTTCCATGAGGGCCTGGATGCGGTCGCCCAGGCTGGCGATGGACTGGAGGCGGCTGTCGAGGTCGTCGCGGATGGCGATGAGCGCTTCGACGCTGTCCACCCCATGCTTCTTCTGCAGGCGGTAGAGGAGCGCCAAGCGGTCGTCGACCTGCTGCTGGCGCTCGGGGCTGTAGCTGACACCGTCGGCGGTACGCTGCAGCTCGCTGTCGATGTCGTCGAGCTCGATGAGGGCCGAGTCGAGGCGCTGCAGGAGGGCCTCGGCATCGGGATGATAGGAGGCGATGTGGGAGAGGGCCGTCTTGGCGGCGCGCAGACGAGAGAGGACGGCCTGCTCGCTGTCGTCGTCGAGCAGGGCGGCGGCGGTGGCCAAACCCTCGCGCACCGCCTCGGCATGGGCCAGCAGGTGCGACTCCTGTTCGAGGGCTTCCTGCTCGTCGGCCACCAAGGCGGCGGCAGCCAGCTCGTCATACTGGAACTGAAGGTAGTCCTGGTCGCGGCGGTTCTGGGCTTCGGCGGCGGTGAGCTCCTCGAGCTGGCGCTTGAGCTCCTGATAGCGGCGGTAGGCGGCGGTGTAGGTCTGCGAGGCCTCGTGGGCCCCCAGCGTGTCGAGCAGGGCAAAGCGGAAATGGCTGTCGGCCAGCGTAAGGGTCTGGTGCTGCGAGTGTATGTCAATGATGCGGGGCCCCAAGGCCTTGAGGAAAGGCAGCTGCACGGGGGTATCGTTGACGAAGGCGCGGCTCTTGGCCGAAGGCAGTATCTCGCGCCGTAAGACAAGGTGGTCGTCGTAGTCGACATCGGCCTCGGCAAAGAGGGGCTCCAGGCCCAGGCCTGCCACGTCGAACTGGGCCTCGACAACACACTTGCGGTCGGCGTCGGCCAGCACACCGCTGTCGGCCCGCTGGCCAAGCAGCAGCCCCAAGGCACCCAGCAGGATGCTCTTGCCGGCACCCGTCTCGCCGGTGATAGCCACAAAGCCCGGCCCGAACGAGATATCGGTCTCGCGGATGAGCGCGTAGTTCTCTATATGAAGATGGGTCAGCATGGTTTATTGCAACATCGGTAAGACACGCTCCAGGGCGGCGAAGAAGGCATCCACCTCGGCGCGGGTGTTGTAGACGGCGAAGGAGGCACGCACGGTGCCGGGAATGCCGTAGCGGTCCATGACGGGCTGCGTGCAGTGGTGGCCCGTGCGGACGGCCACGCCGAGCTGGTCGACGAGGGTGCCCACATCGTAGGGGTGCGCCTCGCCCACCAGGAACGAGAGGACCGCAGCCTTGTCGGGCGCGGTGCCGTAGATGCGGATCCCCGGCAGGCTGGACAGGCGTTCGGTGGCATAGCGCAGCAGATCGGCCTCGTGGGCGGCGATATTGTCGACCCCCACCTCCTGCATGAAGTCGATGGCGCGCCCCAGCCCGAGGACGTCGCCCACCGAGGGGGTACCCGCCTCGAACTTGAACGGCAGGCGGTTGTAGGTGGTTCGCTCGAAGGTGACCTCCTCGATCATCTCGCCCCCACCCTGGTAGGGCGGCAGCGCCTTGAGCAACCTGTCGCGGCCATAGACGACACCGACCCCCATCGGGGCATACATCTTGTGGCCCGAGAAGCAGTAGAAGTCGCAGTCGAGGGCCCGCACGTCGACCTGAAGGTGCGAGACCGCCTGGGCACCGTCGACGAGCACCGGCACACCATGGGCGTGGGCTATCTCCACGATGCGCCGCACGGGGTTGACCGTGCCGAGGGTGTTGGAGACATGGCAGACAGACACAATCCGCGTCTTGTCAGAGAAGAGGCGCTCGTAGGCCTCGAGGTCGAGGACACCCTCGTCGGTGAAAGGGATGGGGCGCAGGGTGGCTCCGGCCAGCTGCCAGGGCACGATGTTGGAGTGGTGCTCCATGCCGCTGACGATCACCTCGTCGTCGCCATCGAAGTAGGCTTTGGCAAACGAGGCGGCCACGAGGTTGATGCTTTCGGTGGTGCCGCGGGTGAAGACAATCTCGTCGGGAGATAAGGCGCCGATGAATTTCATCACCTGGAGGCGCACAGCCTCGTAGCGCTCGGTGGCCACGGCGGCCAGATGGTGGGCGCCGCGATGGATGTTGGCGTTGAGGTGGCTGTAGTAGTCGGTCAGCGCGTTGATCACGCGCTGGGGTTTCTGCGTCGTGGCCGCATTGTCGAGGTAGACCAGCGGGCGGCCATGCACCTGCTCGCCCAGTATCGGGAATTGACTCCTTATATCATTAATATTCATTTTCATACATTACTTCAACAAGGTGATTATTGGGTTTCTGCCCCATCGGGGCAACGGAAAGTAGCCGTGGGTGCAAACCCACGGATGAAAGGTCATTCCTGCTATGAGCCCCGTAGGGGCGACGGAGATCATATATATTGTTCTTCATAAACTATCTCATTTGCTTGTAGAATTCTAAGATATTCCTCCCTAAAGGTCAACTTCTTGTGATGCTCCTGTTGGTTGGCTATATAACTGACCGTCTTAGGAATCATTGAATGGCTTACCGAAAATGCGCCGTAGCCATCCTGCCATGCAAAACCACGATAGGCTCCACCCAAAGCCTTCAACCATTTACTGCTCCAAACCTTTATATTCTTCACAAACTCGGCGACGGACAGTGTAGCGGGCACCGAAACCAGCATATGAATATGGTCTGGCATACCACCAATAATGATAGCCGTGGCATTCTGCTCCCTGACACATCCACCAAGATAGGAAAAGAGTCGAGGCAAGTCGGCTGAAACGACAGGGTCGCATCCCGATTTCACATGGAATGTCACGTGCACGTTTATTTGTATGTAGCTATTTGCCATTGTATCCGTCGCCCCTACGGGGCTCATATCTTGAATATCTCGACTTGTCCGTGGGTTTGCACCCACGGCTAATTTCCATCGCCCCGCAAAGCGGGGCTCATTCTTATCTCTGCTTCCTCCTTTTCCGGATGACGGCGCGGAGGATGAAGAAGAGCACCACGGCGGCGAAGAGGGCCACGATGATGATGCTCAGCTGGTGGCTGTACTTCTCGATCACCGAGGGATCGGCGGCCTTGTAGGCCAGGTAGCCCAGCAGTGCCAGGATGACATTCCACGCCAGGGCGCCGAGGGTGGTGAAGAGGCAGAAGGCGCCGAGGTTCATCCGGCTCAGGCCCGCCGGGATGGAGATGAGCTGCCGGATGACGGGTATGAAGCGGCCCACGAGGGTGGAGACGTTGCCGTGGTCGTTGAAGTAGACCTCGGCCCGCTGCACCTTCTCCTTCGACAGCTGCAGCACACGCCCCAGCTTGCTCTCGGCAAAGGCGTAGACGATGGGGCGGCCGAGCCACATGGAGAGGAAGTAGTTGATCAGCGCGCCGAGCAGTGCGCCGAGGGTGCCGAAGAGCACCACGAGCCATATCTTCATGCCGCCGGCACTCTCGGGGTTGGCCGCCACATAGACGGCCGGCGGGATGACCACCTCGGACGGGAAGGGGATGAACGAACTCTCGAGGGTCATCAGGCCGGCGACGGCGACGTAGTTCATGTGTGCGTCGTACCAATGGAGCACCGAGGCCACCCAGCCGCTCTTGGTGCTGTCCACCGCTTCGGCCACACCGGCCGCTTGCTGCGCCTGTGCTGCCGGGGCTGCCAGCCACATGAGCAGCACGACGAGCGCTACCCGCTTGCATGCGGCGAGCATTTTTGCCTTGTTGATGCCTAGTTGATGCCTAGATGATGCCTGGTTGATGCCTGGATTATACTGTTTCATGACTGGTTATCAATATGTTATACTTATTTTTATCACTAACTGTCTGATTCCGTTTGGTTTGCCTGCGGAACGAGGGGTCCCAGACGGGGGTGGGCGACGATCTCGGGACAGATGTCGGCCAACAGGTCGGGATCGACGTGCGGCAGCATTCGGCTGGCGCGGTTGTAGCGGTTGGTGTAGAAGTAGGCGGCGGCCAAGAAGGTGGCATAGAAGGGATGGTTGGGATAGAGGTCGAGCGACTCGAGGCCGAACTCGATCAGGATGTCGTAGACCTTGTGATTGTAGAGGAACTGGACATACTGCTGACACATGGGTTCGGTGCAGTCGTCGGCGGCGATGGTGCGCTCGAAGTAATCGCTGGCGGCCTCGAAGTTGCCCCGCATGTCGTAGATGATGGCAGCGATGTTGAGCACCTCGGCGCTCTGGGAGTCGAGGCGGAGGGCTTTGCGGACGGTGGCGAGGGCCAGGTCGAGGTCGTCGCTGAAGGCGTAGACGAGGGCCAACGAAGCCAGCGAGGCGGCATTGTCTGGGTCTTCCTTGACAGCCTTGCGGAAGTAGAGCAAGGCCATGGGGGAGTTGCCCGCGCGGAGGTAGATGTAGGCCACCTGGCGGTAGAGCGCGGAGCGATTGGTGGCATAGTCGAGGGCACGGAGCAGGGTGCTGACGGCGTCGGAGGGCTGGTCGTTCATCTCTTGCGTGACGGCCAGGTCGCTGTAGGCGGTGACGTTCTTCTTGTCGATGGCGATGGCATACTCGAAGGCGTCGACAGCCTGTTCGAGGAGCCCCAGGTCGCGGTAGGCGACGCCGAGGCAGTGCCAGGCCTCGCCGCAGTAGGGGTGCTCGCCGACGAACGACTTGAGGTAGGCGACGGCGTCGTCGAGCTGCTGTGCCTGGAGGGCGGTGTCGACGTAGTTGTAGAGCGTTGCGGTGTCGAAACTGTCGGTGTCGAGCGAGAGTTTGTAGTAGCGCAGCGCCTCGTTGTAGTCGAGCATCTGGTAGTACTCTTCGGCGATGTTGGCGTAGACACGGCCCAGGAGCCAGCCGTCGGCCGAGGCCTGGAGGTAGTACTGGATGGCTTTCTCGTGCTCGCCCATGGCGCCGTAGGCGACACCGAGCGAGTAGGCGATGTCCGTGTTGTCGGGCTCCTGGCGTTGAAGCTGGCGTATGATGCGGAGGGCCGGCTCGTACTGCTGGTTGGCGATGAGCAGGTGGGCGCGGCGGAGGCGTACGGTGGTGCTGTCGGGGTAGAGCTGTTCGGCATACTCGACAGCACGCTGCAGGGGCTTGAGGTCGTTGACCTCGAAGTAGTAGTCTATGATGACCTCGAGTTCGTCGACGTCGAAGAACTGCATGCCTCCCTTGAGGACGGTGTTCTCGAAGTCCAGCACCAGTTGTCGTTCTTCCTCGTCGAAGTCTTGGAATCTGTCTTTGTCCATAGCGTTGGGTGTTTAGAAGGAGAACCTGATGGAGAGTCCGCCCTTGGTGGTGGAATTGGGGTAGGTGTTCATAATGTAGGGGTTGTTGATATTGGTCTGGAAGAAAGCCTTGGCTATGAGGTTTTGAGTGAGTGCATACTCGCCGCTGAGCTCGATCATCCAGACCTCGCTGCCGGAAGATATCTGCCCACCCACTTCGGGGTTGTAGTTGTTGATCTTCCGGATGTTGGTCATGTTGCTGTTATAGGTGAGGTTGAACCGCAGCACGATGTCGCTCTTGAGGTCGTGCTGCTTGCCGGCAAACTGGACGGAGAAGGCCACATCCTTGATGTGGTAGCCGGCGCCGACGGTGACTCCGTCGCGGGTGGTCTCGGTCAACTGGTTGTTGGAGAAGGAGAGAAGCAGGTTGCGCTGCTTCTGGATGGAGAAGTTGAACTGGAGACTGTTGACCATGGTCACGTTGACGCGGATGAGAGGATTCATCTGCTCGGTGATCTGAATGGCGTCGGCGCTGATCGGAGGGATGTAGTCGCCGGTGCTGTTGAGGGCCGTTTCGAGGCCGTAGTCGTAGTCGGAGAGGGCGGAGAGGGCGGGGTCGGTGTAGTAGTGGCCGACGGTGTAGGTGGCGGCATACTTGTGGGAGATGGCGATATTGGTGAACCACTTTTTCAGCGCCTGTATCTTGTTGAGGCCATTGTAGTTGATGTCCCACTGGGGAAGCGGGAAGCCAAGGAAGGGCGAGAAGCTGTGGGTGGCGGCGTCTTTGCCGAGATAGGTGGCGAGGAAGGCGGTGAGAAGGACCGTCTGCGAGTTGGCGCTGTAGCCCGCCGGGTAGTACTGGCCGTTCATCGTGTCGAGCACCATCTGCGAGTTGTACGGGTCGGGGTTGGCATCGGCCAGGCGTTGGGCCACCACACTGCGGTTGCTGAGGAACTGCTGGAAGAGTTGCTCGGGGTCGGAGAAGGCGGTGGCGAAGGCCCACGTGTTGGTGGTGTAGTTGCCGGTCATGACGTAAGAGAGGGGGCCTGCGACGGCATCGGCCGACGAGAGGTACTTGTAGTAATACTGCTCATTCGAGATATAGGTTTGGTTGGCCCGAAGGTCGATCTTGAAGTCGCGGATGGGTTCCAGCTGGGCCACCATGGAGAGGGTGCGGTTGGAGGTTCGCTCGTGGGGGGTGTTGAAGAGCGAGTCGCGGCTGAGGAGGTCGTTGCGGAGCAGGTTGTCCACCACATCCTGGTCGTAGCCCAGCACATAGGAGAGGCCTGGCGTCCATGCATTCTGCGGGTCAAGCCCGAAGTACTTGGGCTCGCCCATGTAGCCCGGCAGGCGCGATCCGCTTGTGGCGTTGTATTGTACCCTGAGGTTCTTGAGCCCCGTGACCAGGCGGAGGCCGAAATAACCCACCTGACGCAGGGCCTCGAGGGTCTTCTCGTGGCGCAGACTGTCGGCCATCGCCAGGGAATCCTTGACCGACATCTTCTTCTTTTGCTCGGGCTTCTTCACGCCGCGCTGCGGCGACCGGTTGTTGTTGCCGTTGCTGGCCCAGGCCTTCTTGAGGAGAGGTATCTTGTTGTAGAGGGTCTGGAAGTTGGCCTGTGGACCGACGTCGAAGGTGGTGGAGTTCTGGAGGATGGATCCCATGGAGGCGAGGGCTTGCGTAGTGCCCTGGTGAGTGAAGGAGGTGCGGTAGCTGAGGGGCATACGAAGGAAGTCCATGTAGGGAAGCTTGTTGACGGGGACATCGTAGGTGGCGCTGATCGACTGCTGGAAGTTCTGCATGGTACCGCCTCCGGCGATGGAGTGCCACACGGAATCGACAGCCGACTGCGTCTCCAGACGTCCGATGGGTTCCTCGATGCGGGCGTTGGCATTGGCGCTGTATTGGATACGGAACGACTTGGACAGATCGTACTGCAGGCCGTAGGTACGCTGCCAGGTGAACTGCTTGAAGTAGGTGGGCCGGATGATGACGAGGGCCGCACTCTTGTTGCGCAGCATGGTTTCCTCAAAGTCACGGTACACCTCAGTGGTGAAGGTGAGGTTCTTCGGCAGGTAGTAGAAGTTGAAGTCGTTGATGATCTTCCAATTCTTACCCTTGAAGAGCGGTATTTTCTCGAAGGGTTTGACCGGCTTGGGTTGCAGAGAATAGTTGTAGGTGAGGCCGCCACGGTGCTGGTCTTTGTGGTAGTGGTCGATCTCGTCGTCCGACATACGCTCCCGGCTGTAGGCGTAAGAGAAGGTGAAATTCTCGATATCGTAGATGTGTTGCTTGAGATTATCCTTGCCGACCCGGTTCTTACGTACGTTCGAGAGGGTGAGGTTGGTGGCCGACTTGTGGCGCTGTGTCATCTGAGCCACGCTGTCACGCTCGGCATCGGTCCGGAAGGTGGCCAGGTCGTCGTAGAGCAAGACGTCGGGGTTGTAGGGATTATACTCGGGGCTGCCGATCTCGCGATTGTAGTCAAGGTAGAGAGGTATGTGGAGGCCCCACGTCTCGGGGAGGAACTTCCCGAGCTCCATATCGAGCGTTGTCTGGAAGTTAAAGGTGTTCATCAACTCCTCCTTGATGAGAGGATCCTCCAGATTTCCGAAGTTGGACGTGGTATACGAGCCATAGACCTGCAGGTTGCCCAGGTCGGCCAGGTTGGTCCGAGCCATGGCCATGGCGGCCCACCCCCCTTTGTTGGAGTAGTCGGTCAGGCGCAACTCGTTGACCCACACGATGGCAGACTTGGGCAACATATTGTTTCCGTCGTCCAGACTCTCCTTCTTGGGGTTTCGGATACCGATCATAATGACCTTGATCTTACCCAGATTGGGGGTGCCCATGACGGTGTACTTGCTGCCACCCACTCGTTCAGAGTAGAGGGCTGTGGGCGAGTAGCCGCTCTCACCTGCACGGATATGGATGTTACGATTGGTCTTGACCTGGGTCATCATCTGGAGGTCTATGTCGACATTGTTGTCGGCTGGCCAGATGGCGTACGGGTCATCGATGGTGGTACCCCAGGGGGTGAACTTCAGCGGAAGCTCGTATTCGTAGTAGTTGTTGGTGTAGTCGCTACCCAGTCGTACGAAGAGCACCAGGTCGTCATCCGCCAGATGCTTGTCAGCATACATCTGTTCGGCATGGACAAACATCTTCATATGGCCGTAGAAACGGAGGTCATAGCTTGTGGAACGGTAGATGGCGCGAGCGTCGCCCGAAGCCAGTTTGTCCACGTCGAGGGAGATCGACTGCTCGTTGAGCTGCATGTAGGAGCTACCTGTGGTGTACCATGTCTCGCGTCTGATTCCCGGAGGCAGCACATAAGGCACCGGCTGACGGCTCCCGTTCTCCTCGATGCTGACCGTGGAGATGTTGAACGATGTCTCCTCGGTGTTGCCAGTGACATAGTCTCCCGGCTGGAGCAGGTCCTCGGTGTACTTGCGCCAGGTGGAGTACACCAGGTCGAGGGTGGCGAAGCGCAGGATGACCGGCTCTTCAAACTGGTTGAGGAACATGCGGATGAAGCGGATGGACTGGAACCCGTTGATGGTACCGATCTTCTGATCCGGCTCGCGAATGGGGATGCGGAACTGATACCACTTGCAGGTGGTGGTCTCGCCATTGGGCAACTGTATGTTGCGAGCCTCCTGGATGTCGACGATATGGTTCTCGCCGATCACCATACGATCGGGACTGAGGTCGATCACATACTGGTAGTAGTTCTCCGCCTCGCTGAGGGTGTTGTCGCGGTTGATGTCCTCCACGTTGGGATAGGTGGAGCCACTGGTGTTGTAGCTCTCCTCCATGTCGCTGTCGACCGGCGAGTTGCCCTCGGCATTGTTGTAGTACTTGTAGCGGTCGTTGATCTTCACATCGTTGTCGTCCCAGTAGGTACTGCGGAAGTAGCGGAAGTCGTCGTTGGAGGGGTCTTGCAGGGCTTTTTGATAGGCTTCGCTGCCCGTGCCGAAGTGCTGCGCGATGGACTCGAGGTAGTCGGCAAAGAAGCTCTGCTCGTCGCCCAAACCGTGGGTCGATCCCAAGCCGTCATATCCCACATCCTGATACATGCGCGACGACTCGTTGTTGTCGAAGGCGTTGACTATCGGCTGTGTGGAGGGAACGCGGCCCCAGATGGTTGTGTCCACATCTACGACCGTAAGCGAGGTGGGCAGGCCGTTCTCAAAGCTCTTGCGCCCGTCGCGGAGGATGTCCTCGCTGATGTCGCCCAGGTTGATATAGAGCTTGCCACCCGTGTGGTCGGGGTTCTCGATGAAAGGATCCATCAGCCAGAACTCAATGGTCTCTATGTTCTGTGTCTCGAAGTCGGTGTAGTCCAACTTGCGCATGATGCCGCCCCAACGGGAGGCGGGGTTCTGCAACAAGCCGTGCTCTTCGATACCGGCGCTGTAGGCCGTCGGGGCCACATCGTAGTTGTAGGGGCCTTTCTCTTCGGGGTAGAAGGCCAAGTTGAGCTCGTAGATGTTGGTGGGCTGACCGGTAGCCAAGTCCTTGTTGGGGAAGACCTCCTGCTCGTAGACCCGGCGGGCGTAGGGCTTCGAGCGGTCGTCGGCCGTGATGTTGGCCGGGCAGTTGCGGTCGTAGAAGTCGGTGCTGATGCGGTACCAGGCCAGCTTGGCGCGGTTGTAGCCGTAGGCCAGACCGGTGCCGGGCGCCGTCTCGGGGAACATGGCCAGCGGCGACGCGTAGTCCTGCGGCGTGCTGGCCAACGACCACGACACGGCCGTCGTCAGGCTGATGCTGTTCTCGGCCCCTTCAAAGTCGTCCACATACGACACCGCCCCCTCCTTCGACCCCGTGCTGCTCATGCCCGGCAGGAAGTGTGCAAACTCGGCCGTCAGACTGAGGTTCGAGGGGGCCTTGGTCTGGATGCCGGGCAGCAGGTCCACCAGTTTGGTGATCAGCGGCACCTCGTGGCTGTAGTTGAGGTCGAGGCCCCAGATGGTGTTGCTCGTCGGCTCGTCGCCAAAGTTGTTCTTCTCCGTCATGGGCCGCTCGTGCAGGTTCATCACCGTGGCGCCGAGGTTGAAGTTCGGCTGGAATTCGTAGTTGATGTGCGCCCCCAGCATCCGCTTGGTGGTCATGCTGAACGAGTTGTTCTCCGAGCTGACGCTGATGGGGGTGTTGGACGAGAGGATGCTCTCGTTGATGATGCGCACGGTGCCCATGGTGTAGTCCACCGTGTAGTCCACGTTTTCGATCAGCGGCATGCCGCCGGCGGTGACGGTGACCGACCCGGGGGTGACGCTGTAGCCGAGCGAGATCTCGCCGCTGACGCTCGAGGTGTAGTAGCCCTCCAGGTAGAAACGGTTGCGGTCGGCATACTGCTGTGCCAGGGCTTGGGTCATGGTGTAGAGCGAGTCGAAGCAGTAGCGGTTGGCCATCTCGTCGTCGCCCAGCAGGGCGCGCAGGTCCTTACCGAAGGGCTCCACATAGGGGAAGAAAATGCGTCCCGTCGAGGCCTGGATGGTACCGCCCTTGTAGGCCGCCGAGTCGAACCAGTCGAACACACCGTCGGCGTAGTAGTAGCTCTGGGTGGCGTCCATGCGGTCCAAGCCGAACACCTCGATCAGCGGCTTGCCTTGCTGCGACCCCTCGGTGAAGAAGCCGATGCCCACGCCGCCCTCGGAGCTCTCGTAGAGCACGTTGAGGCGGAAGTTGTCGCGACTCAGCTGGCTGCTCCTGAGGAAGTAGACGTTCTTCATCATCAGGCGCCACAGGGGGCTGTGCGTGTTGGTCGCCGTACTCTTGATGAGTTTGACGATGAGCGTGTTGGGGTCGTTCACACCGTCGGTGGTCAGTTCGCCCACCTGATAGACGTTGGTGTCGCCCACCACCTGGTACTGGAAGGCCACGGCCAGCACCTGGTCGTTGCTCAGCGGCTGATTCAGCGTGATGAATCCCAACTGGGAGTTGAAGGTGTACTCGCTGGCATTCAGCAGGCGGGCGCTCTCGATCTTCTCGTAGTCGGTGCCCCCCACCATGCCGAGGCCCTGCATGTAGCTCGACACCGAGTTGACACTGCGCACACTCGAGGGGTTGACCAGCTGCAGGAGGGTGTTGGCGCGGTTGTCCGGCAGGGTCATACCGGTGCCGCCCACGCGGCTGTTGCTGGGCGAGGTCTCGCCCAGGTCGGTCAGGGCCAAGATGTTGCGGTTCTGCGTGACGGCGGCGCCCACGTTGGTGCGCCACACCTCGATGCGCAGGATCCGGATGTTGCTGTTCACCACCGGCAGGGTGCTCATGGCACGGTTGTAGTTCTCGTAGAAGTACTGCGCCAGGAAGTAGTGCCGGTTCTCCTCGTACTCGTCGGCGCGGATCTCGAACTCGTGGCTGCTCGCGCCGCCCTGCACCTGCAGGTTCTCGGTCGAGGTCTCCTTCTGGCTCAGCACCGCATCGACCGTCAACTTGCCGAACTTCAGCTTGGTGTGGAAGCCGAACAGCTGCTGGCTGCCCTTGATGAGGGTGGTCTGCAACGGGAACGAGATGTCGGCCGCCTCGAAGAGCTGCAGGATGTCGTCCTCCTTGCCCTCGTACTTGAGCTTGATCTTGTTCTCGAAGTCGAAGGTGGCCTTGGTGTTCTGGTTGATGTCGAAGTCGAACAGATCGCCGATCTTGGCGTTGAGGTTGATCTGTATGTTCTCGTCGAAGTCGAAGGTGGTCACACTGCGCTGCCGCTGGTCGATCTGCGGATCGTCGCGGTAGTTGTTGACAATCTGGAATATCAGCTCGGCGCTGCCGCTGGGGTTGATGCTGATCAGGGGCTTGCCGTTGAGCAGGTCCAGCTTCTGGCTGATCTGGTCAAAGCCCGGTATCTTGCTCAGCAGGCCGCCGCCCGCGTTGTCGAGCACGCTGCCCTCCTTCTTCTCGTTCCAGTATTTGTCCAGCAGCTGGTCCATCTGCCAGTCCTGATACTCCTCGAAGGTCATGTACTGCCGGCCGATGACCATGTCGCCCACCTTGGTGATCAGCACATAGTCGCCCGTCTCGGGGTTGTACTCCGCCTCGGTCGTCACGGCCGACGGCATATAGCCCGACCCCATGGGCACAAAGGCCCCCGTGTCGGACTGTCCCCACAGCGGGGCGCAACCCAGCAGCATCAGCAACAGGAGTATGACATATCTGTACCTCAACGCGCTTTTCTACACTTTAACCTACACAAAACGCAAATCGGCAACAATTATTGTACCCACGATGCGCTAAATATAAAAAAAAGTGTTCAACCCCGCTTTCCCCCTGCATCCGATATGTTAAAATGCAGACATGATGCAGAGGGGATGCCTAGTTGATGCCTAGTTGATGCCTGGATGATGCCTGGGGGATGCCTCCGGTCTAGAGGCGCTGGAGGCCCACCTTGATGATCTCCTCGACGGTCATGGCGCTGCCGTCGGCGTTGCGCCAGTCGGTCGAGGCGAGCAGCTTCTCGACGGCCGGCTTGGCGAAGCCGAGCATCAGCAGGGCCTGCTGGGCCTCGTCGCGGGCGCGCGACTGCTCGCTGCTCGCCAGCGGGCGCCCGCCGCCGACCACGCCCATCTTGTCCGCCAGCTCGATCACGATGCGCTGGGCCGTCTTGGCGCCGATGCCTTTCACGCGCTGCACCCGCTTGACGTCCTGCGTCTGGATGGCGTCGCGCAGGTCGTCGACCGTGAGCGACGACAGCATGACGCGCGCCGTCTGGTTGCCCACCCCGCTGACGCTCACCAGCAGGCGGAACATCTCGCGCTCGGCCATGTCGTAGAAGCCGAAGAGCTGCTGCGCATCCTCGCGCACCACGTGGTGGGCATAGAGCTTCACCCGCTCGCCCTCGGCACGCCGCAGCGCCTCGTAGGTATTCAGACTGATCTCCAACAGGTAGCCCACCCCGCCGCAGTCGACGACCGCCTGCGTGGGCTCCAGATTGGCCAACTGGCCGCTAATATACTCGTACATAGTCTCTCTTTTGTTTAGTTATCAAACTGGTATCCTATACCCTGGGCGGGCGAGTCCTCCTGCAGGTGGTAGTCGTCCTCCTCGACGTCGACAAACATCGGGTCTTCGTCCCACTCGCCCCCTTTGACCAGGCAGTGCATGAAGCGGCTGTTGAGGGCATAGCCCTCGATGCCGCTGACGAGCACCTCGGCGGCATAGCTGCCATAGATGATGCAATCGGTGAAGTCGGCCTGCAGCAGATCGGCGGCTTCGCGCACCGAGCCGTCGGCGTTCAGCAGGTAGTTGGTCAGCACCACGCTCTCCAGCCGGCGGGCGTTGTAGCGCCAGTAGTCGGCGAAGGTGCAGCCCTCGAAGGCGTAGCTCCCGCCGCGCAGCACGGTGAGCGAGGTCAGGCAGTCGTAGACCAGCAGGTTGCGCCCCTCGATGGTGCCCCCCTGTCCGACGAGAGCGGCGTCGCTCATGTTGCGGATCACCGTGTTGGTCACCGTCAGGCTGGCGTTGGGATAGACCCTCAGACCGCCGGTACCGTTCTCCACCACCGCGTGGTCGAGCCGGTTGCCCGTGCTGCCACTGGTGAACCACAGGCACTGCCACTGCCCCGGCAGGAAGGAGTACCAGCCGTCGTGGCGCAGCGAACTGAAGAGCACCGGCTGCTCGGCCGTGCCCACCGCCACCAGGCTGGCGTTGGTGTCCACGGCCAGCAGGGCGTCGTTGTAGAAGTAGACCTCGTCGCCCGCCTGCAGGGTGAGGGTGCTGCCGTCGAGGATGGCAGCGGTGCCAAGGATGACATGCGGACGCGTGTGGTCCCAGCCGTCGCAGTCCACCACGCTGTATGGAGCGCCCTCGGGCACGTGGTGGTAGACGGCGTTGCGGCCCCAGGCCGTCAGCGGCAGCCGCTGACCGTTGCCGAAGAGGATGGCATCCTCCTCGACGAAGGGGGCCGTCTGGTCGTTGGGACTGATGTTCACCTGGACGAAGACGAAGAGGCTGTCGCCCGCCAGCAGTTCGACGTTGCGCGCCACCAGCGCCGTATCGCCGTCCACATTGAGGCGGAAGCGGCTCTCACGTCCCTTCAGCAGGGTGACCGTGCTCAGCCGCACGTCGTGGCTGGTGCGGTTGTAGACCGTCAGCGTCCGCGTGGCGCTGCCCATGGTGGTGAAGAGGGTGTCGAAACTCAGCGTGTCCTGCGAGAAGGTGAGGGCCACCTCGCCTTCGTCGACGTAGACGGGCTCGCCGCACGACACCGGCAGCAGCGGCAGCAGGCAGCAGAGCAAAAGCGCGTATATCGTCCGTCTCATAATGGTAACTGCAATCAACTTCATTTGGTGTACAAGCCGAAGACCGCCTCCAGGCGCTCGCTGCAGACGGGGCAGAACGGCGCATAGTCGCGCATCATGCAATGCATCGCCGGGCGGTAGACGCCCTTGGTGCTGTAGCCCGCCCCCTCGTAGACGCCCAGCGGCCCGTTCTCCGTGCGCGGCACCTTGGCGTCCGGCGTCGGCACCGGCGTCCCCTTCTTGAGCATCGGCTGCCACTTGCGGCCGAAGTCCACCAGGTTGGTGATGTTCGGCTCCAGCGGCTCGTAGGCGGTGCGGTGCAGGTCGGCGTAGCTGAGCTCCTCGTCGACATACTCGTCGGCCAAGCCGCCGATGCCGTGGCCCAGCTCGTGGGTCAGCACCAGCTCGGCCATGCGGTGCAACGAACTGACGGAGTAGAAGTTGTAGATGGCGCCACCGCCGTACTTGGCGTTGTTGAGCACGATGATGATATGGTCGCAAGGCGTATTGCCCAGCTCGTTGTGCAGCTGGAAGAGCCGGAAGGTCATGGCGTAACGGTCGGAGCCCAAGGCATTGTAGTCGACGCCGGCATCGCCGCGGATGAAGTAGAGGTTGAAGTCCTCGCGGTGGCTGCGGAAGGGCTCGTTCTTGAAGAAGCCCTCGGCCATGCGGCGGCAGACACTGTTGTAGTAGGCCGTGTCGTCGTCGAAGCCCTGCATGACAAACGCCAGGTCGAACTTCACACTGGGGTCGCCATGCACCTCGTAGGTGTCGGCCTCGGAGACGACGCACGTCGGCAGCAAGAGGGTCTTCGCGGGGTCGAAGGGGGCCACCGTCTGGTCGTGCAGGCGCATCGCGCTGTCGCGTTTCTGCAAGGCTATCAGCACCTTGCCGCGCGGCATGGGCAGCAGCAGCACCTCCTCGAAGCGCCGCACCTCCGTCCGGCCCTCGGGCGTGTCCTTATACTCGCGGAAGAGGTTGCTGTAGCCGCGCGAGTAGAGCACCCGCCCCGTGGCGGCATCGCGCATCTCCACCCGGTAGTCGCCATTGTCGAACGGGTCTATCATCTGGGTGCGCGAGCCGTACCATCCCCCCGGACGGTCGATCCAACGCTCCACCCACACGGTGTCGCCCTGGGCCGATCCTTCGCGCAGGCAGTCCACGCGCAGGGTGCCACCGCTGAACCAGCGGTCGAAATCAGCCTGTTGCCCCACGGCTGCGGTTGCCAGCAGGACGGCCATCGTCAGTATGATCATTCGTTTCATACCTTCGATAACGCCCCGACGGCGGGTTTAGTATGTTCAGTTCGGAATAAATCGCGTCGAGGTTGTTTTTAAGTTAATTTAAGTCAAAAAATTAGATCGTGCACGTGAAGGGAGCCTCCAGTGGAGGCTTCCGATAGCGAAGCGGGGAACGACCCACCCTGCACAAGGAATTTAACGGCGAATTACTCGAATTACTCGAAGCTACGCAGGCTTTTATAACGGCGAATTATGCGAATTACGCGAATGCTACGCAGGCTGATTTCAGCGAATTACTCGAATGGTCTGCGCAAGCATTCGAGTAATTCGCAAAACAAAAAGATAACCTTGCGACCTGCGTAGCTTCGTTAAATTCGAGTAATTCGCCGTTAACAAAAAAAGACCCATGTGCTACCCACTGTCCACTACC
>OCVV011317383.1_pt1 | contig 20957 bp, 21 predicted proteins | sample 1539721 | NCBI WGS metagenome assembly OCVV01 (sample SAMN02144230, study PRJEB22623) | gut metagenome | biome: sheep rumen | host: Ovis aries | place: New Zealand
TGTTGAAGTCGGATCCAGATTTGAAACTTCCATGAGCAAGGTGGAAGCGTTGTCAGGTGCGACTGGTGCGGAATTGGAGGCTCTTTCCGATAAGGCAAAGGAACTGGGTTCGTCCACACAGTACAGTGCTTCTGAAGTTGCGGACGCATTTGGATACATGTCTCTTGCTGGCTGGGATACTCAATCAATGTTACAAGGCATTGACGGAGTTTTGAACCTTGCGGCTGCATCTCAGATGGATCTGGCAACAGCATCCGACATGGTGACGGATTATCTGTCTGCCTTTGGTCTGGAAGCGTCTGATGCATCCCACATGGTCGATATGCTTGCTTATGCGCAGGCGAACAGCAACACGACCACACAGCAATTGGGTGATGCTTTCGGAAACTGTGCGGCAAACATGAATGCTGCCGGACAGGACATGGAAACGACCACTGCAGTTCTGGAAGCTTTTGCGAATCAGGGCATCAAAGGTTCTGAGGCAGGCACGAAGCTGTCTGCTATCATGCGTGACATTACTGCAAAGATGCAGGACGGCAAGATCCAGATCGGCGATACAGCGGTGGCTGTAACAGATGCAAACGGAAACTTCAGAGACCTGACAGATATCCTGTTGGATGTTGAAGCGGCAACCGATGGAATGGGAACAGCTGAACAGTCTGCCGCACTTTCCGCAACGTTCACAAGTCGGTCTGTCGGTGGTCTGAACATGATCCTGGCTGAAGGTGTCGGAAACATTGCCGCATATGAACAGGCACTGAGAAATTCTGACGGAGCTGCTGCAGATATGGCAGCTACAATGCAGGACAATCTGGGCGGAAAAGTGACATCGTTCAAGTCTGCTCTGGAAGGTCTGGGGATCTATATCTACAACCAGATTGCAACTCCACTGGGGAATGCTGTTGATGTTGTGACAAGAGTCATACAAGGCATCACAAAAGCTCTTTCAGAAGAAAAAGACGAATCTTTACAGCTGATGGATGAGATCCAGAAGGCTTCGGACGAATTGAAATCTGCACTTGAACATGCGGCTGATACGGCTGTCGCTGGCGAAGTAGAAGCAAGGCACATCGAAACACTCGGACAACAGTTGATTGCTTTGAACGGCATTGAAGAAATGTCTGCCGGACAGAAGATCCGTCTGAAACAAGTAGTTGATGAACTTGGACAAAGCATCCCGGAATTATCAGCGGCATATGACGAAGAAACCGGAAAAGTCAACCTCAGTAATGAAGCCATACAAAGGTTGACCCAAGCGAAGGCAGAAGAAGCCAGACAGACAGCGTTGCTTGCAGCATCACAGGAAGCTATGAATGCTCTTGTGAAAGCGGAAGCAGAACTGGAAGTAGCAAGAGGGAAATTTGAGAACGTCCAGAACCGGGTGAAATTCTATCAGGATTATAAATCTGCGCTGGAGAATGCATCGGATGCGTTGGCTACGATGAAATCTCAGTTTCAGGGTGATGAACTTGAAGCTGCAATGCAAAGCACGGTTGATGGATTGAAATCAATCCTGAATGCCGCTCTTGAATCTGGTGCGATTACTGCTGAAGAATATGACCAGATTATTGCTGATACTCTTGCTAACGGAAAATGGGACGAAGTAGGCTGGCAGAATTATGCTGACAAGATGGGGCAGAGCCTCCGGGAAGTCGGTGACAATGCCGAAGTTACTGAAGAACAAATAAACGACCTTGAAAAGAGTGTAGAAGAGGGACAGGAAGAATACAACAGATATGTAGAAGCGGCCGACAAAGTCACACAGGGCCAGAAAGATGTTGGTGAATCTTCCGAAGAAGCAGGTCGTCAGATCTCCGGACAGGTTGAGGATCTTGGTGATCTTGCCGGAGCGGCAAAGGAAGCGGCCGCATCTGAAGAAGAACTGGAAGCGGCACAGAAACGTGCGGCTGAAGCGGCGAAAGCGGCGGAAGAAGCGCATGATAAAGCGGCTGAGTCCATCACAAAAGCATATGAAGATATCAGAAGCGCACAGGAAAAGGCTTTCGGTGTTGATGCTTTTGGGGACTGGGGTGCGAATGCTGAAAATGGTGTAGCCAAATTCACAGAATCCATGCAACAGCAGGCAGAAGCAATGGCGAAATATCAGGAGAACCTTGCTGTTGTGAAAGAAAAGGCCGGAGCTGACGGAGCTGAATTTGTTCATTACCTTGAACAGATGGGCGAAGCAGGATCGAAGTTGGTTCAGGAACTTGCTGAGAATCCGGGGCAGCTTGAACAAGTCATGGCAGACTGGGCCAATGCAATGGACATCAGTGAAGAGATGGCAAGGGCATCAACAGCAAACATTCTTGCTGAAGAACTGATGCTGAAAAATATGTCATCCACTATTGCAGATTGGACAGAGCTTGACAGTGCTGTCGATTCTCTTGGGCTGAAAGCGACCAACAGGACGTTGAAAGCGTTTGAAGAAGCTGTTGCCGTTGCACAGGAAATGGGTGTCGCAATTCCGGAAGGATTGACAGAGTCCATCATTGCAAATTCTGATCATCCGGAGGAAGCGATCCAGAATGCGCTCAATCAGTTGAATGCCGCTATTCAGGGACAAGGAGAAGCGGTCATATCTGCATGCAATGAGTTAGGCATCCAGGTACCACAGGAAATCTCAGACGGTATTGCAGCCGGTGGAGATGCTGCCGTACAGGCATATGATCAGTTGATTTCCTTGCTTGTCGGAAAAGCACCGGAGCTTCAGCAGGCCGGACAGGAAGCAGGACAATCCATTGACAGTGGAATTGCAGACGGCACATCGTCTGGAACCGGCGAAGTAACAAGCGCAACGGAAGAGGTCGTGAACAGCGCAAAAGAAGCTGCCATGACAGCATCCGAAACATTCCGTCCTGTTGGTGAAACGGCGGCTCTGGCAATGTCCGGCGGTATGAATTCGAAAGCGTCGAACGTTACGGAAAGAGCAAGCGGAATTCTGCAGGATGCCAAAGCGTCAGCGGACGGAGTTGCACAGCAATTCAACGAAACAGGTTCCACAGCCGGTTCACAGTTCACGGCTGGATTATCAGGACAGACAGGAGCGGCAACGTCTGCCGGTGCAAGTGTGGCAAATTCCGCAAGAGGTGCTGCAGCTGCTTACGAAGGAAGTTTTTATAGTATCGGTTCTTTTATGGGACAAGGTATTGCACAAGGTATCTTGTCGCAAGCACACAACATAGCAGCACAGGCGGCGAACGTAGTTAGACAGGCATTAGCGGCGGCAAGAGCTGCAGGTGCAATCAGTTCACCTTCCAGAAAGTTCAGAGACATGGTTGGTAAAGAAATCGGTGCCGGTGTTGCTTGGGGTATCAAACAGTCCACGAACCTTGCCACAGATGCGGCCGAAGAATTGATTGGTCAGACCGTTGCGGCAATGTCCGGAAAGCTGAAAGGGGCGTCTGCTTCGGAAGTCACCTATGCATGGCAACAGACAGCGAACAGCTTTATTGAAAAGTCCTTCGGTGTCAGCAAGACAACAACGACAGGATCCGGAAAGAATCAGCAGACGGTGGCAAAGGACACGGAGACCTACTACAACGATGTGTACAAAGCCGCTCAGACCTATATGTCCAGAGTCAAGTCACTGTATGACGTATCTGAAAAGGATGAGCTTGCCTACTGGAAAAAGGTTCAGGCACGTCTGAAGGTCGGTACTGCCGCATGGTATGCCGCAACGGATCAGGTGAACAAGCTCACTGCATCCATCGCAAAAGAAGCCGAAGACAACGCAAAGAAAGCGAAGGAAGCGGCAGAAGAAGCAGCGGCGGCGGAGCGTCAGATGTATGCGGATATTGTATCGGCGGCAGATGATTATCTGGAGCATCAGAACATAACCCACACTACATCAATCAAGCGTGAACTTGCCTACTGGAAAGCAATCAGGAACACGTTGAAAGCCGGTACACAGGCGTATGACGATGCCACGAAGAAAATCGTTGCACTAGAAAGCAAGATCGGCACGATTGGAAATGCTGAAGGAATCCTTGACACATACAAGACTTATTACGAAGTTTCAGAAGCGGCTGAAGTCGAATACTGGGACATCGTAAGAAAACAGTACGCCGCCGGAACGCAAGAGCGGATTGATGCTGATAAACATTACTTTGAAGCAAAGAAGAATCTGAACGACAAGCTGAAGGCACTGGAAGATGACTATCGTGACAAAGTCAAACAAGTCAATGAAGACCTTGAGCGTGGCATTCAGGAACTGACGGACAAATACAATTCAGCGGTTCAGCAGAGAGCTGAAGCAATCTACGGTGCATTCGGATGGCAGGACGAATTCAAATCTGAAAGCGTCACTGGAAAGCAGTTGGTGTTCAATGCCGAATCACAGGCGGCTGGATATGCTTTTTGGCGGGATGAGCTGAATGACTTGGAGTCCAGACAGATCCTGTCGGACAGAGTCATTGCGGAACTTCGTGAAAAAGGACCGCAAGAAACCGCAACTGTGGTTGCACTGAACAGTCTGTCAGATGAAGACTTGCAGAGGTTCCAAACCGCACAGGATGAGAAGTGGAACATCGCTCTTGAACAGTCCAAAAAGGAAAACGAAGGACTGAAGAAAGAGACAGACGAAGCAATCAAACAGCTGAAGAAGAACGCTGAAGAAGAGACCAAGAAGCTGACAGATTCTTACACGGAAAACCGGAAGAGTCTAGAAAAATCTCTTGATAGCGGCTTGAAAGGTCTGGCAACAAGCATCAAGACTATTTCCGAAGATGAAGTCAGACTTCTGGCAACTGCGCTCGGTGGAGTGCTGAAAGACCAAGACGCACGAAGCTCTACTGGTGCATATGTTTCCAGCGGTGCAATCTCAGCGGCATCCGGTGCGGGGACAACTGGCCTGTCCCACAATGGCAAGGCACAGCATGATGCGGGAGTGGAGATTCTGGAATCCGGTTCAAGCAGACGCAAAACGCTGAAGGATAACGAATCAAACTATTCGCCACTGTTCCAGCACATTGTCACGAACTACGGCGTCCAGCCGAATCAGGCAATGTATCATGCTTTGGGTGCGGCTCTGGGAGTACCGACATCCGAAACCGTAACAGGTTCGGAAATGGCACAAATCCTGACAGCTATGAACAAGAACGGACTTCGCAGAGGTACGAAATACCTCGATGACGCATTCGCTTGGATGGATGAAGCCGGAATCGGATCGGAGCTGATTGTCCGTAAAAAGGACGGTGCGATTCTGAACACGGCGGTTCAGCGTGGGGATGCTGTCATTCCGGCTGCGCTGACAGACAATCTGTATCGGTGGGGTTCATACAATCCGGACATTGTGATTCCACAGGTGATGTCAGCGGCACGGATGAATGCACTAGCAGAAAACGGATACCGTTCTGTTGGTGGTGCGACAGGTTCCAATGCGGGGACGTTCGACCAGATGCTGAGTCTGATGGTTCAGTTTATGCCATACCTGGCTGAAAAGACACAGGTCACACTGGACGGACGTGGTCTTGTGGATTATACATCGCAAGAGATGGCAAAACGGAGTAGGAGGGTACGAGGATGACGATAAATGGTATAGACATTTCAACGTGGAATGCCAAACAGCGGACAATCACACCAAATCAGCATCATAAGCTGAATTCGGACAGTGAGTGGTTGCCCGGATCGGCTGTTCCGTACCTTTCCAATCTGTATGTCGTGATGCGGTCATTCACGGTGACACTGTGGGTGTACGGTGCAAGCCGGAACGAAATCAATCAGAACTGTTCGAACATCATTGCGAAATGCTTAGTTCCTGTGACGCTTGCTTTTGACGGCTTTCCGTACAAGTTCAGAGGCACACTTGACAATCTGAAGCAGACGGAAACGTCAAAATACAGATGGCACGTTCTTGAATTGACTTTCGTTGGATATTTACACGGTGATGATGTGGCGGTGTCAGGGTACAGCTCTGTCACCGTCAACAATCCCGGCAATCTGGAAAGTCCGGCTGTCGTGGAAATCACTCCACGCACCGGAGCCAGTAACGTCCACTTGACAGGAATCTGCAAGGACTCTTTCACCGGATTAGACCTTCCGGTAACGATCCCGGAGGTGACAGCGGCGAAGACAATTCGTCTGGACACGCTGACAGGACTTGTGACTGAGGACGGTCTGCCGAAAGACATTGATATGTGGGCATTGCCGTCCTTTCGTCCCGGATTGACCTCAGTGACGTGCGACAATGACCAGATGGGCATTACGGTAACGGTGAGACCTATTTACATGTAAACAATTAAGGGAGGCAAACAGAATGAAAATGAAACTTGCGGATGTACTTGTAAAGGCAACACAGCTTGAATACCTTGCACGCAAACAGCTTCCGGTCCGTCTGTCTTATGCAATCGGACGGAACAGGGATGCTTTTGCAAAAGAGTATCAGAGATACGAAGCAGAGCGCATCAAGATGTGTGAGATGTTTGCTGACAAGGACGAAGACGGAAAGCCGATTGTTGAGAACAACAACTACCAGATGACAGACGAAGCACGACAGGAACTGAATGAAGCTCTGGAAGAGTTCCGCAATACGACAGAGGTCGATATTGAGATTTACAAGTATAACAAAAAACTCGACACATTGCTCAACGAATTGGACGGCAACAGCAGATACGATGCCCTGAGTGCGGATGATCTGAGGTTGCTGTCTTTTATTATCGACGAATGAACCATGATTCATAAGGGGGTGCGGGATGCTTAAAATCTACGACACCAACAAGCACTATTTACGAACCATATCAAATTACACAGGTCTGGAGATAACAGAAGAACTTGCGAACGGCGACAAGACGCTGAAATTCACTTACAGAGGCAAGCAGACGGACATTCTGAACGAGTTCTACATCAGGACACAGACGGATGAATATGTCGTGAAGGAAGTCACACCGGAAGATGACGGAACGGACTATGTATGCAAACTGAATCTGGAAGAGTTGGAAGCCGATATGCTGAAGACCTTCACGGCTACCAATCAGACCGTGACAGCTGCGGCGGCTCTGGCACTGGTCGGAACCGGATGGTTGGTTTCTACAAGCATTTCAAAACAGCGTTCTGTTCAACAGTTCAAGAAGACACCGCTGGAACTTCTGTACAAAATCCGTGATGCATTCATGTGCGAGATTTGGTTCGACACGCTCAACAAAGTCGTTCACTTCGATGAACACATCGGACAGGATCGTGGCGTGTACTTCCGGCGGGAACTGAATCTGAAGTCAGTGGATGCCACACTGGACAGCTACGATTATTACACTCGGATTCATCCGTATGGTAAGGATGATTTGGAGATCCAGAACGGTACGAAGAACTATGTGGAGAACTACCAGTATTCAAGTAAGGTTCGGACGCTGATATGGGAAGATTCTTCCTATGAAGACGCTGAAGCTCTGAAGGAAGATGCGATTGCTAAACTGGAAGACCTTTCCAAGCCAAAGCGGTCATACAAAGCGGATGTGCGGGATCTGGCAAGGTTGTCTGCTGACTATGACATTCTGGCTTTCGGTCTGGGTGACACGATTCACATCACGGATGAACCGACCGGCATCATGGAAAAACAGCGCATCGTTAAGATGACCGTCTATCCTGATGACCCGCACAAGAACAAGGTCGAACTTTCCAACACTGTTCTGACATGGGAAGAACTGCAGAAAGCCTTGAAGGCGGCGGCGGATGCGTGGGAAGACATCACGCAATCTGATGGGACGGTGGATGCCGGATATGTCAGCGGTGAATTGAGTTCAACAGGAGTCACTGTCAAAGGTGTGGCAATCGGGGATCAGGTAGGTATCGAGGTCATCAATGGTGCAATCAACACAAACAGCACTGTGACCGGAATGCAGTCAACGATTTCCAGTCATTCCAGTTCAATCGCTTCCAATACGGCGGCGATCCAGACCAATGCAAGCGAAATTCAGGCTGTTACTGCTCGGATCGGTACGGTGGAAACGACTTATCTCAAAGCAACGGATGCCCAGATCACATATGCGACCATACAGAACCTTAATACAACAAACGGCAACATCACGAATCTGCAATCAGAATTTGCTACGTTGAAAAGTGCTGATATCGGTGATTTGACAGCTTCGTACGCTTTTATCAATGCGCTCGATGCCGGTGTGGCAAACATTGAAACACTGCTTGCCGGAAACGCTGGCACTGGTCAATTGCAGACCATCGTGCTGAATGCACAGAACGCAACGATTGATTCGCAGTTTGCTCACAACCTGATTGTAAACAATCTGACAGCATCGGATATCTTCGGACAGAGGATCAGCACGACAGACTTCGTGGTGGGTTCCGATTCTGGGAAGCTGACGATTGACGATAATACCATCCAGATTAAGGATAACAATAACCATGTCCGCATTCAGATTGGCGAAGATGGTCAGGGGAATTACAGTTTTGTCGTTTACGATGCCACAGGCTCCGGACAGCTGTTCAATTCCACTGGTATCACCGCATCTGGTATAGCGGATGGCCTGATAAAGAATGCGAAGATTGCAAACGATGCAAACATCTCAGCATCAAAACTTGACATCCAGTCCCTGTTCACAGAGATGAACGGAAGCAACTACACGCTGAAGTCCAATAAGATTTATCTGGATGAATCTGGACAGTCGCTGAATGTAGCATTCACAGCCATGTCAGGAGATGTGTCCAATGCTGTCAGCACGGCGGAACAGGCGAACGCAACAGCAAATCAGGCACTTGCTGTCATCGGCGGTATATCCACACTGGACGCTCTGGGGGCTAGCCTTTCCAACGATGCTCACGTTGTCCACACTCTGCCGGATGGTTCTGGCGGAAACTACACAGACGCATGGTCTAGGATAACGGTCTATCTGGGTGACACTCCAGTCAATGCTGATACGGTGTTCATCGTGAATGCTTCCAGTGGAGTAAGCGGAACATGGAACGCTTCCACATACACATACCAAGTCACAGGGATGTCAACGAATGACGGATATGTGGACTTTGAAGGTGTGTATGGAACAGGCGAAAGATACCTTGTCAGCAAACAGGGAAACCAGTACACGACACGGAACGGAAACAAGCTGACGATTCCTTCCGGCGGTTCGCATATCACGAAGCGCTTCAGCCTGTCGAAAGCACCGGACGGACGTGTGGGAGTCAGTTATGACTTGCAATTATCCACTGTATCTATCGTGCGGGATTTGGAGGGAACGTTGGCTCCGGCAACCATCACGGCAAGGGCTGTTGTGAACGACAACGGAACGGTTTCCAATTATGCCGGAATCTTTGTGATTGAAGAAAGCATTGACGGAACGACCTATCAGGAACTGTACCACAGCCAGACAGCCGAAGCGGTCAAGGTGTACACTCCGGCAACAACAGGAGTTAAGTCCATCAAAATTACGCTGAAGGATGCCACAGACACATATACCTATGATTACCAGACGGTTGCTGTTCTTCTGGATGCGGATGCACTGGCAAGCGTTGTGGACGGAATCGGAACGAATCTGGATACGCTGTCCGGTACTGTCGGAACACAGGGACAGGCAATTGCACAGGCGCAGTCCGCAATCACGACACATACAACGAAGATAGGCACACTGGAAACTTCCGTCAATGGAATGGCGCAGACCCTTCTGGAGATGGAAACAAAGATAGACGGTGTGGTCGGTGGGAACTTACAATTCCAAGTCACCTATGAACGTGGAAACACGAACACGACACTGACAGCGCACGTCTACGAAATAGATCCAGAAACAAAGAAGCAGACGGAAGTCACAAATCAGTATCCGGATGTCATGTTCTGGTGGATTCGTGAAGACGAAGCTGACAAGCTGGTCAAGCTCGGAAGCGGTAAGACAAAGACAGTTGCAAACGCTTCTGTCGGATATCGTGGAGAGGTAAGCGGATGCTTCTATCCGTACAGTACCGCATACTTGACTACAAGGAGCGGTAAGACACTGACAACAAGGAACAGCAACAAGTTCACTACATATGTTTATTAAGGGGGAAACAAGATGGCTGACCAGGCAATAACAGCATTACCGAAGAAAACATATTCTGGAAGTTCACAGATAGCGGCTACCGATTATCTTCTCGGAATCGACTCCGCTGAAGGATACCAGATGCTCATTCAGGATTTGGGTGAGTACATCATCAACAGAGCAACGGCGAGTCTTGCCGGTTCAACACAGACTTTAGCGTCTGCGATTAGTGCTTTAAATAGCAAATATAAGTGGCAGTTTAACGTTACTTCAACCATCACATCTCAAGCAGAAAACCTTCCAGATGGAAAAACAATGTATTTTGGAACGGTGTCTGGATATGGCAAGCAAACCGAACTTGATAGCCCCGATAACACCAATGCATATGTGGAAGTATACAGATGGAGTGCCGCATATATTACCATAAAATGGGTTAGCATAAACGAAGGATTAAGCGGCAATGTGTACACTCGCACCAAAAACGGAAGCGTATGGGGCGAATGGATAAAGCTTCCAAACCGTACTGAAATGGATGCAGTGACAAACGTTATTGGCGGAAGTGTGTTAAATCTTCCTGCTAATTCCACTGTTTCCTATACAATTTCCAATAATGCCAGAATGGTTTTGTTTGTTCTGGGTGCGGACAGCAATGGTATGTGTATTTACAATATCGCAACAACCAGTAGCGGAGGTGTCCACCGTAGCAAAATAGGCACTGCGTCACATCTGTCGGAAACCTATGCTGCCAATACAATGACCATCACCAATTCCGATGCCGCTAACTTACAGATACGTCCGTTGATTTTTGCAGGGACAATCACAGCCGCATCATAAATGCCAATTTAACTCACTACTTTTCACACTTTACAAAATGAAAGGGGATGATAACCATGCCCTACATATACAAAGATACGGTCAACATATACGATGACGAAGCCATAGCAAGAGCCATACACACACAGGAAACTCAGTTCCAAGTTCTGCAAGGCAAGATATCGAGCCTGATTACAGACAGCGAACTGGAAGTGCTTCGGAACGGTGGCTCGACCATGTATAGCCGGATGTCATCGACAGAACAGACAGTGGAAGGAATCACCACACAGGTTTCCAACATCCAGACAGACCTTCGTGACAACAGACCGACAATATCTTCCATGAATTCCGCAATCACGCAGAAGGCAACGGAGATAACGACATCTGTTAACCAGACGCTGCAGAACTACTCCACGACAAGCCAGATGAACACGGCTATTCAGCAGAGTGCAAGCAGCATCACACAGACCGCATCACAGACATACGTCACAAAGACAGACTATAACACTCTTGTTACTCGTGTCGGAACAGCTGAGAGCAAAATCACTCCGACAGCAATAATCAATACAGTGACCAGTTCGGACGGTGTGACTGCGATGGTTTCCGCAATCAACCAGAGTGCCGATACTGTTAAGATTCAGGCGGCGCATATCAACCTGATTGGTGCTGTTACGGCGAACTGTATTGCTACTGGTGCTGTTACGGCGGCAAAAATAGATGTTGATGATTTGTTTGCTCAAGACATCACAGCGACAGGAACCATTACTGGTGCAACTCTTTCAGGCGGAACTATTACTGGTGGTTCAATTTCTGGCGGAAGCATTGATGGTGCAACAGTAACAGGCGGAACGATTTCCGGTTCACGAATAGAATCAAATACCGGAAAAATCGGTGGTTGGAATCTGAGTGCTTCCGGTTTTACTAGTGAAAACGGAGCAATTTCCATTCTGTCTTCAGCACCAAGCCTTCACGACAATTATGTGTCGATCGGCAGCCTTTCCATAAATGGTTATGGCGTGATGTCCACAGGTGATATTAACTGCAATGGCGATTTGTTGTTTTCATCTTATGGCGACCTTCCTGTTGTTGGTGGCGTAAGCGCAAAAGGAATTATGCTTGGACATGATGCTACGCTTGAAAGCCATGAAACCAGAATAGGAGATTTGGAAACAACAGTCGGCGGTCATACAACATCTATTGCAGACCATGAAACCAGAATTGGAAATCTTGAATCAGCACCGGCTCCTGAGTATCCTCGTTCTCCAGACTTTCTTCGTGTACAGGTGGATGATAATCTGACCGTGGATCATACGATATCATGCACAACTTTGAGTGTGAGTGGTACAGCAACAGCGAACAAGTTCAAGGGAAGTTACGACAACGGTACCGGAACCATAGCGGTATGGTCGGGCGGGGAACTGAAAGGGCAGTCCAGTTCTTCCAGACGTTACAAAAAAGACATGGGGCTTGTAAATGTATCTCAGGCGCGGGAAGTGCTGAATGTCCCTGTGGTTAATTTCCAGTATAAGGCAGGATACCTTGCAGATGGGGACGAAAAGGAAGGCGTTACAATACCAGGCTTTTTTGCGGAAGATGTGGAGCGGTGCATACCGGAAGCTGTCTATCATAACAAAGATGGCAAAGTCGAGAACTGGATGGAAAGAATCATGCTGCCATTGATGTTGCGCGTCATCCAAGATCAGCAGCACAGGATCGAGGAACTGGAAAGGAAAAGGTGATCAGAAATGCGGAGAACCAGAGCAGAGCCGTGAAGGGTTCTTTTTTATTTATCAAAAATATAAAACGAAAGGACTGATAAAAATGGATGCATTTCTGTCATACATTTCCGCCCACTGGATCGAGTGGGTATTTGCTGCCTGCCTGGGGGCGCTGACATGGGCATGGCGGACGGTTTCGGCAAGACTGAAAGAAGAACATGAAAAGAATGAAGCGATCGCGGAGGGGATACAGAGCCTTCTTCGCGAAAGTATTGTCAGTAATTACAATAAGTACTCCGGTAAGGGATACTGTCCGATCTATGCGAAAGAGTCAATCAAAAAAGTGTATGAAGCCTATCACAATCTGGGCGGAAATGACGTGGCCACACAGTTGTATAAAAATATTCTGGCAATGCCGGAAGAGAAAGAGGGTGAATCTTGATGACTACAATAGATGCCGAAACAATGGAGATCCACCACACTCAAGGGACGCTTTATCACACTCAGGAGCTGTCTTCGGATGGTCCCTTTTTCGTAGAAAGGAAGTGGACATATGAAGTTCCAGAACAAAACATATGATATTTTAAAATGGATTGCGCTGGTGGTTCTTCCGGCACTTGCCACACTGTACGGTGCGCTGGCTCCGACATGGGGATGGCCTTATGCGGAACAGATCGTGTATACCATCACAGCAATTGACACGTTCTTGGGTGCGCTGTTGGGAATCAGTAATCTGCAGTACAAGATAGAGGAAGGTGATTCAGAATGAAGAAGCAGAAAGAAACTCCACTGGTTGACATCTCTGAAGTTGCAGTAGAGACCACACCGGAAACGCTGGCAGAGCTGTCGGATGGAAAGGGGGATGATGAGGATGAGTAACAGCAAGCTGATTTCGTGTTCGATTCCAAGTCCTTTCAATTCCGGACAGCGCACACACAGCATCGACCGCATCACTCCGCACTGTGTGGTCGGACAGGCAAGCGCAAAGTCTGTCGGTCTGTGGTTCCAGAACGCTTCCGCCAGATGCTCCAGCAATTACGGCATTGGCAAAGATGGTGAAATCGGATTGTACGTGGACGAAAGCAAACGGTCATGGTGTAGCTCCTCCAGTGCAAACGACAATCGTGCCATAACGATCGAGTGCGCTTCCGACACCACTGAGCCGTATACCATGCACGACTGTGTTTTTGAATCACTTGTCAAGCTCTGTGCGGACATCTGCCAGCGGAACGGCAAGAACCGGCTGATCTGGATACCGGACAAGGACAAGGCACTCAGCTACAGTCCGAAGTCCAACGAAATGCTTATCACCGTCCACAGATGGTTCTCTGCAATGCGGACCTGTCCTGGAACATGGCTTTATTCCAGACTGGACAAGCTGGCGGACAGAGTCAATGTCATTCTGGGGACAGCTGCCACTGCAACGACTCCGACAGCACCAAAGAAGGAAGAAACGAAGCCTTCCACTGGATACCTGGTCCGTGTCAGCATTCCGGATCTGTACATCCGCAACGGTCCCGGAGTGATGTATGCATCCAAAGGATTCATTCAGCCGGGTGCTTATACCATCGTGGAGGAACACAAGACTGGATCCGTCACATGGGGACGGCTGAAGTCCGGAGCCGGATGGATCTGTCTTGCTTATGCGGAAAAAGTTTGATATAATTAAAGAGTTCAGAATCTTTCATAAAAGGCCTGCCACAGTTGCTATGTGGTGGGTCTTTTTTTATTGCAGCAATCATAAAAGAAGGGAGTCGGCTGATCCGGCTCCCATACTTTTTTTGAGGGGCAAAAAAGGGGCAAATAATTGTGATTCGTGGTTATCGGTGTGAGGTTGAACATCGGAAAGATGCTGATTTAATCACCAGTGTTTAACAGTGTACAATAAAATCAATCCCGTTATCTGCTTTGAATCAATCCCGGAGATGCTTGATTTTCAGGCGTTTCCGGGTTTTTCATTTCAAAAAAGGGGCAGAAAAGGGGCAAACTATAAAATTTTGATGTTCCGAATCTGTTCGTTGTCTTTTTCTTTCTGCTTCTCAGTGACATGCAGATAGATCTCTTTTGTCACCTTGCTGTCATCGTGGCCCACTCTTCGACTGATCGCATCCAATGACACACCGGCTTCAGCCAGAAGGCTGACATGAGTGTGACGGAGAGCGTGCGGTGTCAATGCTCTGCCGATGACCTTCAATGTGTTTTCCTGCAGATACTTCTTATAACTGTAATACTGGAACGGTTCTCCGTCTTTTCCGGGAATGAACAGATCTGATCTGTATCCGGCCTCAAAACTTTCCTTCCGGATGTATGCACGGATCTCTTTGATCACTTCCGCAAGTTCGACCTGCACGAACACTTCTCTGTTGCCGGCTTCCGTTTTCGGGCTGGAAGTAAGATATCTGCCGTGTGGATTGTATGTCTTGTTGACGGTGATAGAAGTTCCGACATCCGAATCCTTCAGAGCCATAGCTTCGCCGATCCGGAGACCAGAGAGTGCAAGAAACTTTGTCAGCAATTTCCACTTACGGACCGTCATGGCTTCCAGTACGCTGGCAAGCTCTTCGGATGACATGTATTTGTCTTCAATCCGGAGTTTCTTGCCCGGATCCGGATAAGCCGGCAGGCGAGACAGAAAGGATATGTCATCGATGTACTCCATGCGGTAGGCCCATTTCAGCATTCTTTTGAGGTGACTGAGATAGGTGTTTAGTCCAACATTGTCTTTTCCTGTTGCCCGGAGTGTTTCGTCAATGTACCGTGCAGTCAGTTTGCTTGCAATGATGTCTTTCCCGATTACAGAGACTGCTTTATTGACCATGATCTTGTCCCGGCTGGAAGTGCTTTTCCGGACAGCTGATTTTTGGTGTTCGATGAATTTATCCGCCAGTTCCTGCAGCGTATATTCGCTGTCCGGCTTTGTCATTGTCAGCTTTTCAATCTTTGCCCTCAGAACCTCTTCAGCGGCCTTTCTGGCGGCTTTTGTGTCTTTCTCGATAGTTGTTGTGACTTTCTTTGTTTTGCCTGTCATAGGGTCAGTATAGCGTTCACACGCTTTATATTTTCCAGCAGGTGTTTTTTCTATCCACATTGCAGTCACCTGCCTTTTATGCTATAATGTATGTATGGTTGATTGGTAGCAATTTTCATTGTGATTTGCCTCCTTTCTGTAGGCCGGTTCCTGTGGCGAGCGGGAGCCGACTTTAAAAAACCATATCAATGACCGTTCACTGGGCGCAGAACAGTGGGCGGTTTTTGTTTTAAATCAACTCAAAGGAAAAGTTTCCGGTCCTTCCGTCATATCCAAAGATTCCTTTTGTAATAACATCCATTCCGATCAATACATCGCACAGATCCGGCTTCATGTTTGCAACATCAATCAGATCCATGTGAAAAGACATAGCTCCGACGAATTCAAGTCGTGCGTTTTCGTAATAGTCAACATCTGACAAAGAACCGTCTGCCAGACGAATCATTCCGGAGTTATATGGTTTTCTTTGTATGACTCGTTCCGGATCCGGCAGGAATAAAATGCTTTCTGTTGCCCCTGTGTCCCAGAAGAAAAGAGCATGATCGTTGGCATAGTCTCCAATCTTTATCTTTCCGACCGAAAACAGTCCGTTCCTTCGTCCTGCCTGTTCAAAGCGTCCGCCCTGAATGACGGAAACTTCTGCAGGACCTCTACAAGATTCAATAATTCCACAAGTTCCGATGTATCTTGTCATAACCGTTTCCTCCTATGCTTTTTGTTTTATTATAGCATAGGGTGGGCGGTTTTTTATTTGTCATTTCATCATGTTTTGCATTCCTTTGATGAACATTTTTTCTTCAGATGGTCTCATTTCGGATACATCTTTAATGTCAACCTTTATGTCACTGGAACCATTAAACGAACAAGTATATTTGTTTATTTTGTGATTTGTAGCGTCATACTTTTCGTCCTGAGTGAGTGACACTTCAATGACTCCACTCAGATCGGACATGTCTTTCCGTGCTTTTGACGTGTAATCGCAATATGCAAAAGCCAATTCGTCACCATCGAAATACTTTATGATGTATGGCATGGTTTCGCCACGCATATCATTCTGTGATGATGAATAATGAACTTTCAGAGACAGATCATTTGGAGCAAGCGGAGAGTTCCTGTCGTAATTGACTTCGGTTATGTACTGTCTTTCATCATCCGTTAATGTTCCAATGTAGAAACGTACTACCATATACGGAGACCAGTGTGCTGATGAATCCTTGTCCTGATATACATCAATACTTCGCAAAGATATTTCTTTATCATTGTATTTCATTACATAAGGCAGTTTATCAACAGTCTCATTTGATCCCTTGTCGATGGTTTGCGCTGGTTCACCGCATGCAGATAAAAGAAACAACGATAACACAAATAAAACTATCCATGCTCTTTTCATTCCAATTCATCCTTTCTGTGTGCTTCGTATTCAATAGACTGCACATCCGTCTTGGAAAAATCATCGTTCTGGATGTGCCGTATTGCATGTTGGTAGGCTTCCTGTCGCTGGATGTTGTCGAGTCGTGCATCAATATAGACTGTGTAGTTGTCATCAGCACAGGGCATGACTACTTCTTGAAATCCGTCCGGCAGATCTACCAGATAAACGAAAACTTCACTCATATTCATACCTCCCTTACAAAGAGGATGGTATCACCTCCTTCTTGCATTTTCTTGTACTTTATCCATCTGGATTAGTTTCTTTCATCCGTGTCAACATTTCTGTAACCAGTTCCACGTTTTTCGGTTTTGAACCTTTAGCTGCTTTGAATAGAGCATGAAGCTCCGGATTGTCAAAAATCTCTTGCATGAATAAGGCGGCTTCTGGATCCATGTAATACTCATGCTTTGGCGGTTCTTCCCATCCCATGATTACCGCAGGAGAAAGACCTAATGCGTTCGCCAGCAACAGGATCTTGTCCCTTCTCATGTTTGCAATTTCTCCGGATTCCCAACGTGAAACAGTTCCTTCTGATACACCGACTTTTTCAGCAAGTTCTTTCATTGTGTAACCCATTTCAATGCGTCTGTTTTTAATGATGTCTTTTACCTCCATTCTTGCCACCTCCCTGTACAACATATTATAAGGAAAGACTTGCAACAATGCAACTGTTATTTTATGCAAAAAGAAAAAACTTGCAAAAACGCATTGACATAATAATTTCGTTATGTTATTCTATACTTGCGGAAACGCAAGAAAACAAAACAGCGGGAGGTGAAAACAGTGTTCGACAAGAAACGATTCAAAGCACAGATGATCCTTGCAGGGGTGACCATGAAGGATCTCGCAGAAGAATTGGGCGTTGATGAGTCCACGATGTACCGGAAAATCAATCTTGATGGAAATTTTACCAGAGAACAGATCAATAAGCTGGTTCAGGTCCTGAAGATTGATACTCCAATGGATATTTTTTTTGCCCAAGAACTTGCGGAAACGCAAGTAAGCTCATGAGATGGGAAAAAGAAAACCCCGACAGAGCTGTCGACTGCTGTCAGGGTTGGAGATAGACTCGGTTTTACGTTCCCGATCTGTCTCCTATCATAGCAGATTAATCAAATTATATCAATTATGAAAAGGAGAAAAATTATGGCAACTAAGAAAAACGAAGATGTAGTTATGAAAGTAGAGCTTCCGAAGATTGATTTAGGTGTGTTTACTGTACAGATCATTGGCGACTCTCCGCTTATTGTCCACAAGTGGAGCCACAAAGCCAAAGAAGAAATGCTCGGGAAACAGATGAAGAAAGCATCGAAGGGCAAGGAGGCAAAGGTTCCGGTCAAGGATTTTGTTGACTCTCTGTATTGGTTAGATGAAGCAGGAAACCTTCTCGATACGCCACAGGAGATCCCGGAAGAACTGGAAACGATCACCAACGATACACCTTACGAAGAAGTCGACGCTGTGATCCGGAAGGGCCGTTTTGGTTTTCCGACGTGTGCATTCAAGGCATCTGCCATTGATGCCGGTTACCAACAGGGAGTTATCGCAAAGAAGACAACAGCAAGAGGGGCCTTCCATATCCTCGGTGAGTTTGCTGTGATCGAAGGAATCCCGGAGATGCGTGAGGACATGGTACAGATCGGCGGGATGAGCAAGGTGGCAGACATCAGATACCGTCCGGAGTTCAAACAGTGGAAGACCACGCTGACGATCAAATACAACAAATCTGCAATCACTCCGGAGCAGATCATGAACCTGCTGAACTATGGCGGATTTGCAAACGGTGTCGGAGAGTGGAGACCTTCCAGAGATGGTTCGTTTGGGACTTTCCATGTTGGATAAATAAGGCAGGCGTGGTCCGGCTTTGCAGGCTGTGTTGGGGCTTGTTATGTCGTGGCAGGCGTGGAATGGCACGGCTTGGTATGTTTAGACACGGTAAGGCGGTGTGGGTCGTGGCGGGTTAAGGTACGGTCAGGTTTGGCAGGCAAGGTATGGCATATTGCGGTAAGTCAAGGTTTGGCAAGGCCGGGCATGATGCGGTTAGGCGAGGTTTGGAATGTCAGGCATGGAAAGGCCGGGTAAGTTGTATTTTGGTGAGTTGAGGTTAGGTATGGACAGGTTTGGCAGGCAAGGCTAGGCAAGGTAACGTCGGGCGAGTTGTGTTGAGCTGTGGCGAGTTATGGTCAGGCAGGTGCGGTCCGGTACGGTACGCTAGTGTACGTTTAGTTTTGTTACGGTGTGTTAAGTCGAGGTCCGGCAGGCAAGGCAAGGTTCGGCATGCTGAGGCTTGGTGCGTCAAGGTCAGGTTCGGTGGGGTTTGTTTTGGTGCAGCAGGCAAGGTCCGTTACGGTAAGTTGTGTTATTGCACTGTGGGGTTATGTGCGGTGTGGCAGGCAAGGCGGTGTAAGGCACGGCATGTTCGGGCTTGGCTCGGTTAGTTTTGATGCGATGCGGTTCGGCAGGCGAGGTAAGTTACAGTTAGGGTTAAGGTTTGTTTTGTTATGGCAAGTTGCGGCGAGTTAGGGTCTGGCAGGTATGGCACTCATACCAAAATATCAATAGAAAGGAGAAACACATGGTTTACAAATGGAAGACTCCGGTTTATTCAAAAGTGTCGGCGCAGGTTGCCGGTGAACATATTGAAGAACTGGAAAAGGAACACGGAGAAGTCACACCACAAATACTTCTCGATGACTCAATACCAGAAGACGCAGTTTTGCATTGTTTGTTTGAATGGGATGATACGGCTGCAGCTGAAAAATGGAGAATCCAGCAAAGCAAAAATATCGTTGGAAACCTCGTTGCGGTATCAGTTGAATCGTCAGATTCAGAAGACGGAGAAGTCAGGGCTTTTGTGAATATCAACAATCGAAATGAAAAGGCATCATACATCTCCACAGTAACAGCGTTGTCAAACAAAGAAACAAAGCAGCGTGTTCTTCGTAATGCGGAAATCGAACTTGAAATGTTTACCAAGAAGTATTCCGGTCTTATTAATGTCGCATCCATCTTGGAAGAAGCATTACGAAAACTCACAGCATGAACAGAGGTGATCACATGGAATGGCAGACCATCTCAGCTATCAGCAAACAGTACCACATGAGCCGGACCACAGTTCTTTCCAGAATCAAATTCATGGACAGCGAAGCACAAGGCAGATATAAGGGCGTGTGGATCCGGTTCGATGACCGGAGACCGGCATTGATAAACGTAAGTGCATTTGAGGATGTTTGTCATTATTGGACATGGCTGAATGACAGGAACCTGAAGAAGCACGTTCCGCCATATGAACCGAAGAAGATCGTGGTGGAAAAAGAAGCAAAGATTGATAAGAACGAAATAAAGAGTTTGGTTCTGGAGGTACTACATGAAGCACTGGGTTAACAATCTGGACAAAGTAAAGACAGGTCACACGCTGTTTGCAATTGGCCTGATCGGATTTATGGCTTCCGGAGCTTGTATTGATTCCGCACTCTGGTACATCGCACTGATCGGAGTGGTTGCATCAGTATTAATCGCATGGATTGGTTATCAGATCGGAGAGATTGGAAAAGAAATCCACATCGAAAGTCATAAGGTTCTGGAGCTGAAGAACCGGAACAGAAACGCAACTTATACACAGTGGTTGAAGACAACGAAAATGCCCTAACCCAAGCGGCAACTTGAATCAGGGCAAAAGATGAAAAGGATTGGAATGTCTTTTCATCTCCAATTATACACGAAAGGAGAAATCTATGTCAATTCAAATCAGTAAGGACGAATTTGTCCGTTTTGTTCGCATCGAAGCAGGCATGGAACTGCTCAATGTCTATATGTCTACGGAATATCCCAAAGAATCAGCAATAAAGAAAATGTTGAATCACATCCTGATCGGGATGCCATTCTCCACACCGGACGCTCCGGAAGATGAAAGCGGGTGGCATGAATGATGTGGACTAAAACAAGCAAGACCGTGTCATCTGAAGGAACCACGATCACATACGAGCTTTCCGGGACTCCGTACACAGTCGAGA